>ERZ1026868.17-NODE-17-length-151098-cov-70.313785_pt1 | contig 151098 bp, 177 predicted proteins | sample MGYA00380164_ERZ1026868 | MGnify/ENA primary metagenome ERZ1026868 (study PRJEB33269, sample SAMEA4719800) | human gut metagenome | biome: human-associated habitat; feature: organic feature; material: feces | place: Cameroon | collected 2013-10 ...
CCTGCCATAAACTATTCCTACATTATCAAGTATCTGATAGCTGCCCGCGTTTAGCCCCATAGATACAGAAGTGATTGCACAGCGCTCAAAGTATAACGTACTTATAGATTGTTCTCTACTGGGGGTAAGGAACATTGCCATTAGCCCAAATAGTGGTTTCATTGTGAGTGATTGAGTAGAATAATTCCAGTCAGGTAGGATATGTAATCTATTAGTAAGACTGGAGTACGTTCCACACAGTCTACCCATAGTCATTGATCCAGCCTGAGATTTTCCAGGGATAACAATATTTTCTTCACATCGCAGTTCCTTGAATGTTGTTACATTAATGCTGCTCGAAAACTGCCAATTCTGGCATAGACCTATAGGAACTAATTCTGCTCCTGTATTCAAATTGGAGTATAACGACTCACCTGCAAATAGTAGAACGGAGTCTGCAGTGGCGAAGTTCTCAGGGGTAGTTTCCATTTCCACCCATTTGAAAGCCCCTGTGTTAACATCCCCACTAGATGTTTGAGTATGAGCGGCTTCACCAGCAACAGAGGAGTTTGTCAGTCCTAAGATGTTAAGAATGTTGGTAACATTATCTCCAACACGTAACATTCTATTAAGTTGTAGAGGTACTTTTGGTAGTTTTACTAGTCCTAATGTTGCACTACTAATACCATTACGTAAATCGTTGTAACTGTTTTTAAGTGCTGTAGTATCATTAACTACCTTTTGTGCACCACCAAGAAACGTATTTACTTGTGAAGCCCAACCCATATCTTATTATTCCCCTTTAGATTTGTTTTTTAGACTGTGATATAGTCCCTGGATTTTCTCAGGAAGGTAACGAGCTCCATAGTATGTGGCAGCAGGAGCTGCTGCACCCATTAGATACGTCGGTACTCCACGGAATGGACTAAGTCGCTTAGAAATTCTACCCATCCCTTTCAATCCTTTAAATTTCCCTGCGTCTCTCATCATTTTGTAGCCTTTAAGCGACGCATCAAACTCCGTAGCCGCGGTAGTCAACCCGCCAAGTGTTCCAGCTCCTGCCACAGCGGATCCTATGCGATCATAAGTTTTTTGTGTATTCGGATCATCAGAACGAAGTGCACCTAGAATTCCAGCTCCAACAGCACTTGACTGCAATAAGTTCTTTCCATAAATATTAGCCTGTATGGTTCTTTTTCCCTGTAACCCATGACCTAATTCATGAGCTAGTGTACCAGTACCTCCATATGCGCTACCACGACCCATGTGAATATTTCTAGTACTATAATCAAAACCAACTTCTGGAAGTATATCTGCAGGATTTTTCTTTTTTATAACGACTTTAGGCTGCATGTTTGGACCACCTACCCTTACTGTTGGATGATTTGGTTCAAACACTATGTTTTGTTTATACCTTGGGCTAGAAAAAGAAGGACTATCATAGTTATCAAAAGTTTTAACGGTTCCTGTTTGTTTAAACCCTCTTGTACGTAACAAGTCCGACATCTCTTGAACTTGTCGCTTAATAACCGGAGTTGTTTGTTTTCCACGGTTTTTGATAAAGGGTTTAAAACCAGCAGCTTGAGCGTAAGCCAGGGGAGCTACACCTCCAACTGCCGTTCCTGCAATATTTCCTGCGATAAAGTTTGGAGCAAATGAAGTTGATGTATTATTGCTATTTTCAGTTTCTGATTGTGTTAATGGGGGCATATTTACACTTCCTTTATTTCTAATAAATTATTACTACTTGGTGGCAGGGCGCATGTTTCTTTCTTTTAAATTCGCATACAAACCGTGCAATTTATCGGGCAGATGACGAGTACCATAGTATGCTAGCATTGGTGCTGCTGCCGTTAAAGCATACGTTGGAACTCCATGAAATGCACCAAGCCTACGACTCAGTGTTCTGGGGACACCTTTAGTACGTTTCAGCATACCAGCATCACGCATCATTTTGTATCCTTTATTAGATGCATCAGCTTCAACAGCTACATCACCTAGAAGTCCAAGTGTTCCTAATCCTGCACCTGCTTTAGCTATATTGTCAAGGCTTTTCTGCTGTTCTGGGTTTTGGGAGCGTCGAATTCCAGCACCAAATGCAAGGGCTGTCCCTGCTAGACCTATATTTTTGCCCATTCTTCCTATAGCAAGACGTCTACTACTCTGTAAACCGTGTCCAAGTTCATGAGCCAATGTTCTAGTCGATCCCAACTCATTTGCTCCTAAGCGCACAGATCTTCTCCCAAGGGGGTCAGTGTCAGTGATATGTGGTCCACCGAATTCTCGCAGTTTAGACAATTCCGGCTCCAAAAGAATCTTAGACCCTGTTTGAGGATTATTAAATTGGTTATAGTATCTGTTGTCTTTCTGAAACCCTCTAGTATTTAACATTTGTTCGGTTCGCTTAATCTGTTTACGAAATTGAGATTGAGGTCGCTCTCGGTTAAGATTCTGGCTATTAATTCCAAGAACTTTGCTAGTATAAGCTTTATTTACTAGTTCTCCTGTTGTCATAGCCCCTAAACCAGTTGCTACGGCAGCTCCTGATATACTAGGAGTATCAGTGGATTCTTGTTTATTTACTTGTTGTGGTAAATTAAAAGGCATAATATCCCGTTCCTTTATTTCTAGGTTCTTTGTTTTAAGCTCACATACAAACCGTGCAATTTGTCGCGCAAATGACGAGCCATATAGTATGTCAACATCATAACTGTTTTTAAGTACTGTAGTATTGTTAACTACCTTTTGCACACCACCAAGAAATGTATTTGCTTGTGAAGCTCAATTCATGTCTTGCTATTCCCCTTTAGATTTGTTTTTCAGACTGTGATATAGTCCTTGGATTTTCTCAGGAAGGTAACGAGCCCCATAATATGTAGCTGCAGGTGTTGCTGCAGTCATTAGATATGACGGTACTCCACGGAATGGACTAAGTCGTTTAGAAATTCTACCCATCCCTTTCAACCCTTTGAACATACCCGCGTCTCTCATCATTTTGTATCCCTTGAGAGAAGCATCGAACTCCGTAGCTGCAGTAGTCAACCCGCCAAGTGTTCCAGCTCCTGCCACAGCAGAGCCTATACGATCATAAGTTTTTTGCGTATTCGGATCATCAGAACGCAGTGCACCAGCAATGCCTGCACCCATGGTTCCTAGTCCCATTATGCGTATTCCATGGCCGTTAGCTAGTATAGCTCTTTTCCCCTGCAATCCGTGGCCGAGTTCGTGTGCCAGTGTTCCTGTCGACCCATAACTATTACCACGACCTACATGGATCATTCGATTATTATAATTAAGTTTAACCTTTGAAGGGAAACCATTAGGTCCCATTGTAAATTCCATCTCTGGTGTCATATTGGGTCCGCTGCGTTTTAATGTAGTATCATTCGGCTCAAATAAAATATTCTGTTTGTACTTTGGACTAGAAAAAACAGGCATATCATAACCAAGACCATTGTTTCGCGTACCAGTCTGTTTAAACCCTCTTGTACGTAACAAGTCAGACATTTCTTGTGTTTGACGCTTAATTACCGGTGTTGTTTGTTCGCCACGATGTTTGACAAATGGTTTGAAGCCAGCAGCTTGGGCGTAAGCTATAGGTGCCACACCTCCAACTGCCGTTCCTACTGCATTTCCTGCGATAAGGTTTGCAATAAGGGGAGTAGAATTACTATTATTACGGTTTTCAATTTCTGTTTCAGATATTTTTAACATGTGTACTCCTTAATTCCTAGTAGCTACGTGAAGCCCCCAACCCAGGCGCTCAGTACTCACGCATTAAGTGCTAGTAGTCATCGTAGCTCTTTGTTTCAAGTTTGTATATAATCCGTGCAATTTCTCAGGAAGGTAACGAGCTCCGTAGTATGTAGCTGCAGGTCGTATCATGCCAAAACCATAGGTAGCTAAGCCTGCATATGGACCCAAGCGTTTATTGAGTCCTCTTACTTTAGTACCAGTCATACCTGCATTGCGTAGCAGTTTGTGTCCTCTAATAGATGCGTCAGCCTCCATTATAAACTGTGGAATTCTCGCTCCAGTTTGTATTGCTGCAAGGCCTCCACCCAGTGTATCCGCAGCCCGCTGCATATTCGGGTTGTCTGACCTATAGCTACCAAGTCCCAGGGTAAGTAGTCCTCTGTGAGGGATTTTATTTAAATATTTTTTTTCATAGTCTACACCTGCGTGTGCCCATGTTTTTAGAGCACCTGGCTGTAATGAATGTCCCAGCTCATGCGCAATTGTTCCTGCTGTAGCATTTCTTCCTTTACCTATATACACTTCATGAAGTGAGTTGCCTCGACGTGACATCCCCAAATCTTGTTGATACGCAGTATTGGGATCCATGAACCCCATAGTTTTTTTGCGTATAAGTTTATTGCCTTTCTTCCAACCTATATGCGGAGCATCGTCTGAGCCAGTATTTACCCTATGAAATCCAGATGACGTTAAGAGTTTATCTATCATATTTTCTTGCATGTCATTTCTTCTAGGACTTACTCTCCAGGATTGCAAGTTTGAGCTTATTTGTTTGTCATACGCTTGCCAGGCTTTATCAACAAGTTTTTTCGCACCAAATCCGCCAGCAAGCGCAGATACACCAAGGGAATGACTAGGTGTAGTATTCTTTTGTTCTTTCTTGTCTATCATATATTAATGCCCCCCCCCCTATAGGTTTAGTTCTATAGAGAGGTTTGTAATATTTATAGTCCAACCATTGTATCGTCACTCAAAGCAAATGGACCAACAGCTTTAAGTGCACGTACACGCTCAAAATTAAATGACATACTATCAATCATTTGGAATTGACCTTGAGACATGCCAGATTGATTGCCAAGCAGCATACATTGCTCAAGGAAATTGATAGCAGTTACACGCTGACGCGGATCACGTTTTACCTCAATTAAGCCAAATGGAATCTTATACAGAAGTGAGTTCATGCCACCAGAGGAAATGACTCTATCTAGTCTATCAGAGGTATCTAAATCAAAGATATTAATAGACTGTGCATTTAGTCCTTGAATCCACTCTTTTGCATCTCCTGCAATTCTATCAATTATGTCAGGAAGACTGTCAGTAGCAAGAATCCATGCAATAGTTGGGCGGTACAATGCTGCTGCAAGTGAGTTACCATGAATAGACAAACGGCTAATCATGCCGCTACCCATTGCTGTTCCAGATGCACCAGTCTTTCTTGAAGAACCAATTTCAGCAATGAACTGTCCACTCAGACCTTCATTATATGAAAATTGTTGAGCAAATCCTACTGGGAATAGCGGGATATCACTAAAAGAATCACCCACTTGCAGGAAAGGTACTGTAGAAAGAAGTAAAGACGAGTCAGCAGTAGTAAAGTCCGTAGCATCAGAAACTGCTTCAACAAATTGTTGTCTGTAATCAGTGCCTGTTAGTTGGTCTGATTTAAGTATATTGTTTGTAGGCTGTGCCATTAGTTCTCACCTCTTTTCTTAGTAGGAATCAACGTGTTGTCCAACGTTGTCTTCATTTTCCCACATTGGGACAAGCTGTTCATACAGCAAATTAAAGTTATCTACTACAAGGAAGCTACCAGCTTGATATCCACGAGAAACTCCCATGCATAAGCATTGTTCAAACATATAGCAGGAGTATGTACGGCCTGCAGGGTCACCCTCAATAACAACTATTCCCATAGGAGTACGAAGTTTATCAAGGTTCAAGCCAACAGCAGCACCCCATTCTTTCTCAGTCCAATAGTTTTTGTCAATGTTAAACGTTCTGCCGTACTTAGAAAGAATGTTGATAGGGCTGTTACCATTAACTACCATTTTGGATATACTGATGCTTCCACCCTGAGATGATCCTACAGTAGCACGTTTACGACGAGAGCCAATTTCACCAACGAGAGAGGCGTTTAGTCCTTCAGAGAAACTAAAACTTTGTGTCAATCCAATAGGGGTAACTTTTGTAACTTTATCATGTAACCAGTGGTCTGCCATGCAGATCAGGGTATTATCCGGAGTCATTAGGTCAACAGCTAGTCTTAGCTGTTCAACCCAGTTATAATGGGGAGCGCCTGTGGAACTCAGTAGTTCATTGAGAGATTGTTCCTTTACTACACCACCCATAGATTTAATAGGGCTGATATTATAATCTGCCATCTGGAGATATCCCTCCTTAATCTAAAAGAGAATTTATTTCTTTTACAATAGATTGTTTTTTGTCTCCAACCTGAGCCAAGTAGTTGTCAATGGCTGTGTTGGCAGGTCTGTTAAACCATTTTTGGAATGTTGTTTTTGGTAATGTAGACCTGTATTCTTCAACGAGTACTTTGCGTTCATTTTCCGGCAAGGATTCGTGAGATTTGTAACGAATTGCCCTAGCTTCAGCTTGGTCTGTTTTGGACTTGTTGAAGTGAGGCTCAAGAATTTGCATTAAACGAGTATTTTTTAGATTTAACCCTTCACTGCCACTGCTAGACAACAACAGTACTTGAGGTTTCTTCGTATTACTATTATACTTGTCAATGAGTTCCTGTTTTTCATTTTTTGTAAGTTTTCCAGTATAAACTAGAGGCTGGATACCTGCGTCTTGTAGTGCCTGTGCATAGGGCTTAAGACCTGCATCCAAGTAATTAGAATAGACAACACCACGGAAACCGGGTTTCTCTTTAGCTTTAGACAACATGGAAGATACTGCTGCCATAATCTTAGGGCTATCTGTGTATCTCCCCTTGTCGTCATGATGCAGTGTGGAGTCTGCTACCTGGCGTACACCTTGAGAAAATACGTTGAGTCTACTAGCCTGTTGCACTGTAAGCGGCATGTTTCCTTCAATATTTTTGCGAATATCCTTGGGAATATCTTTTTCAACCGCTTTATATACTGCAGCTTGACGAGGTGACATTTCTACGTTGATTATTTTTCGTTCTACACTAGGAAAATCACCTGCGTTTCTAGGTGTTTCATAGTGGTCTACGAATGGTGTCAGTAGGCTAGCTAAACGAGATTTATTGCGAATCTTCCACGTTTTATCATCTATAAACCTACTATTGAACTCATGCTGTGTAGCAGGTAACTTTACCCCTGGATTAGACAAGTTTATCAGGTTGCACATATCTACAGGGTTATTATACGCAGCAGTACCTGTCAGGAGAAGAACTTTATTTGACTTATCCATAAGCTTACGTAGCTGTCTAGCTCTATTCGTGTCAGTATTGCGAAGCCTGTGAGCTTCGTCAAACACCGTCAAGGCATAGTGCTTACGATTTAACTCATCTATATGATTGGCAGCTCTGTCGTAGCTAATGATATCTACCTTACGTTTTAGGTTCTTGAATCCATGTTTATCAATTTCTTCGTTGTAATTATTTACAAGCGACGCAGGTACAACCACTAATCCTCTAGCTTTAGGGTTTTGTTTTAACGCAGTATCAAGTGCACCAAGTGATGTCAGTGTTTTCCCGGACCCCATAGAATGGTAAGCAACAATGCCATGAGGACCATTTGGATTGTTTACCTTGTCTACTACTCGTTGCTGGTACGGCTTTAGCTCTGTGGAAGCTGTCTTCTTTTGAGAAAACCTAGTAGATGCTGATACTCCTGTAGGAGTAGCACGCTTACGACTAGCTAGAGTATCATTCGGAGGTCTTTGAGACCCCCAGAATGTTGACTTTGTAAAATTGCTTTCACTAGTACTATATCCACCTTGCATCCCACCAGATAAAGGCTTTGGCGCAGGTGTTTTTGACACTGTTGGAGTAAGCGGTTTATATTGGTTGTTCATAATATATTAATCAAAGTAGTCATTATAAAGTCCATAGATATTCTTGGCACCTAGTGCTGCTCCACCAACAACTCCTACACCACCTAGTACTCTCATAGGTGTTAAGTTGCTATGGAGTAATTCTTTGCCAGTAATCATTCCTGAGATACCACCAGCCACTCCTGCTACATGCTTAGCTTTATTTGTTGAAAGAGTATCTACAAACCTTTGGAATGCTGAACGCTTTCGCTCAGACTTTGGAACTGGATTGAGTTCTTCAGCTAACGCTGCTGTTTTCTGCTTGGAATAATCACGTGCCCACGGGGTAACATACTCCTTGAGTTTCTTTTTATACTCAGGGCCGAATTGTAGTTTTTGAAGTTCTAGGTATCTCTCAGGAGTTATAGCCTTACCATATCTATCAGCAAAATCTTTATCATATGCGTCGGTTTGTTCCTTGTTTAAACCAAGTCTATTTTTCGACGCTATATCAGCCATAAATTTCTCGTACTTACCAGCGTCAAATCCCTTAAGTTTAGCTAAGAAAGGATGTTTTTTACTTAATTCATAGTTTTCTGCTGGTGCACCTTCAAACCAACCAACCGAGGTATTTGGAAAGGCCATGTAATGAACTTTCTTAATACCACTATTCTCCCCGGCATCTTTAAAGGCGTCTCTAGCATCCATATCTATCCAGTAGGAATCATTGGAATCACTATAATTATCCGTATTCCAATATATTTTGTGCTTTTTTAGTACTTTTGGATCTTTTGTCCAACTGGGCTCCGCATATGATGAATACCGTGATGTTGTCTTCATATAACTTGGCATCCATGCCGGATCATAAGCCGTACCACCAAAGTGTTCATACGTAGTCTCTTCATCCGCTACCTTCATCATATATAAATCTTTGTTTATCATTAATTACCCACCTTTATAAAAGATTCCCTCCTCTGAGTTAAAACCCAGAGGGGGGGGGGTATAGATCAGTTATACCTGGAGAACTACGTCTACAGCGTTAACAGGATACGGAATTTCAATCTTAATGGTAGGCTTAATGGTGTCAGCCTTAGTTTCAACGGATACCAGGGTACCACCAAGAAGGATTGGGCCAATATACTGATAAGATGTGCCAGTCATGTCAGTAGTGCACGCATTGATAACATTCTTAACAAGGGTTACAGAAATGTTATTTACGTTGTATTTACCAAGAACTGGTTTCAGATTATCTTTGTAGTACTTAGATGCATAGTCTACAACTGCTACACAGCTGCTTTCGCATGTCTCAAGCTGAGTAGTATCAGTAGTTGTCTGATATAGTACATACGGCAGTTCCTCTGGTTCATCTTGGAGTACCCAGAATACACCCTGTCCAGCCATTTCATCCAGTTGGTCCTTAGTAAACAACTTGTTAGCACGCAGTACACGTTTAATACCACTTAGGCTAATAGTTGAGAAACCTTGGTGAGGTGGGTAGCCTGCACGCATAGCACCAAGTGTTACACACAGATAGTAAGACGGAACCATTACGTCAACTGAGTTAACATTTAGCATAATGGTATCAGGCATTACGTAGTGCAGACGTTTGTTGCTGTAAGATTTCGCAATAGCACCAATTGCATCTGCTACACCTTGAGTGTCCAGCACACGAACGATTTCGTAGTTTACAGATGTAGATGCTGCAACAGTTAGTTTTTCCTCAGTTTCTACATATCCCTCAGATGTGCGTTGCCACTTCAGTGTACTGAAAGAAGCAACACTGTCATTCAGAACTTCCGTAAGCTGGAGGGAGTACTGATATTCATTCTTGGTATCATAAACATCCATGAAATCAGTTACTCTAGCACCAGAGGATACGAACGTACCGTTTGCGACATCCTTCAAATAGCAAGAATCAGCATTTAATCCAGCCACAAGGGATCCTTCATTAATCTCAATCATAACTTTGGTGCTAGGCATCGGACCGCTGCCAAACATTGTGCGCCACATGCTCTTTTCAGGTTTACTCATTGTAGCACAATGACTTGCATATGCACTGATAACATCTTTATCCTGTGTAAGAGGTACAATTACATATACTTTTTCATTAGTGGAGAGAATATCTAGAGCCTTAATATATCCATTGTTATCATCAGACTCAATAGGAAGAATACGGTAACTCATGTCGCTTACAGCAGCAGATACAAGTCTAGCAGCTACTGACATTGGGTTATTGATATTCAAGCTACCAATTTTTGCTGTTGCTACACTCTGGCTAGTGATGGTCATAAAATCATTAGCAATATCTGTACGGAGTGCGCGGTAACTTACTTTTGTGGTAGCAGACACAACTGTAGCAGCAGTTTCGAGTACTTCAGTAGCTACCTGTGCTCCTGCTGTAATGGTAAATCCAGATGTATCAGCTTTTATAAACTGTGACTCTAAGGTATGAGTTTCGTTTGTAGGACGTTTAATTACTGCAGTAACTGTAGCTCCACTGTCAGGGTTTGGCAGGTTGCGTTTTAAAGTGACAGTCTTACCATCTTCGCTTACTGTTTGAATTGAGGAAGAATAAGTCAATTCTTCAGTCGCTGTCTTATATGTGATGTCAATAAAATCGCCTGCTTTTACAACTGCATCAGAAAACTCCAGGGTAGGAGTTCCATTTACAACAGTTACAGGGGAAGAATTGTTAACAACTACTGCACTGTTTAGTACAGTGGATGTTTTTGGCCAAACCTTTACATAAACGTCAGACAGAGATATAGAAACAGAAGCAGGATCAATAATAGAACCCAGCATCTGATTTACATACTTGCTAGTATAGTTCTCAGTGGATAGAGTATAATCGTTTACTTTAACGTTCTCTTCTACTTGGTACACTGGACCTACAATGCATAGGTCAAAAAAAGGAGTGGTAATAGAAGGATTGGTGGTAAGTAGTTCTTGATATACTCTAACCGACGGAGTACGGAAAGTTGACATTAAGTTTTCACCGCCTTTTAAGAATGAAAGATGTTTGAGAAGTTCTTTCGTATGATAATATTATACCTAATTATGTCTCCGGCTCTCCCGGTTGGTATCCCTTAGTGGAGTCTTTTGTCACTTTAAAACGCAGGTTTACCACATTGTCATCAATGCCGTCTGCAGTGTAATCACTAGATACTCCACCAGTGCCACCCCAGTTACCATTTTGTCCACCAGAATTAGTGCCGCCAACATTGCCAATATTAATATCATTACCTTTTTCATCTTTGTCTCCTGGTTTTGGTGTAGTTCCGCCGTTTACAGGGGTAAGTACAGTTTCAATGCTCTTCAGTAGTTCACCTGAGTCTACTGGTTGCCACATTCTAGCTAATGTGTAAGAGTACGAGAAACTTACCATAGCCATAAATTGAGAGTTCCAGCCAGTCTGTCCTGTTTTAGCAGCAGGGCTAATTTGGGCGTCACTAATATTTTGGATTTGTAGGATATTGGCTATCAGTGGTCTACAGAGTTCAATAGCAATGGCTACCTCGTATGCCAGCTCATCAGCATCATCCTTATTGGGGGAATGTACATGAATGCTAGTGGAACTATTTATGTTGAACTGCTGCTTCATGTCCCATATGTACTCTTTTTCTATAAGCTTGCCATTGACATACCCCAGCTGGTTAAATACTCGATCAGTGCCTCCATTGAATCCTGCAGGAGAAACCATTGTTGGACCGTTTTCAACAACAACAAGAGGCATTCCCTTTTGTAGGTTGTCGTCCTCTGCATACTCAGGAGCGATGTCAATCTGAGTAAGGCTCGCATCTGGGTTCCAGACGTATTCAACATGATTTCTGAAATAGTTTTGAAGAAAACATAGAAAAAGAGTATTTATAATTCTAGGAGATAATCTAGAAAACGATTTCCCCATGTCTAGAGTCCTCCTTTTTTGGATTGAATGGTATTCTATCTAGTAGTTTATAAATGCTTAAATCATCTTCCTGTGACTGTAGTACTAAGTCTTGTTTTGTTACTACACGTTTATGCGTAGATAGACCTATTTGAGCTACATGCCAAATCTCACGAGTACTAGCATCCACAAGGACATCTCCTAGACTTATCCGGGGAAACCCAGTTGTCCACCCCTGTATGTTTCCTGGTACCTCGGTATCATCTAATGATTGGTTAACAGTAGTGTGTTCCCCAGATAGCGATACGTATATTCCTATTGGATCATAGTATCCGTTTAAGTACCCTGTACCTAGACATACTGGGCAGTTAGACATTGACCTAGTACCACGTAGGGTATCATAGCACTTGGGGCACCTTTCCTTGAGTCTACGACGTATAAATAGATACATTAAGTTCCCAGCGTGTCCCTCTCTCAGCATGATAGCGTGGCGTCTAGAAATCTCCATTCCGTATAAGTTTGGTTCATGTTCGTTAGATACTACTCTGCTGCACTTATCTACTGCTGGAAAGCGTAGTCTATAGTATACCATAGGGCTACGATAATATGTAGCCATGCTATGGTCATCTAGGAAATAAGGTGGAGAGAATAAATGTAGTGTTGCTACAGGGACGAATTCAGAGACCGGGGAATCAGATACCTCCAAGTAGGCTTCTTCTTCTCCATTTCCAAAGTATTCTGCAGGAATTTCTGACCAAACTATAATAAGCTTTCTAGTAGATTCTTTATAAACCACTATCTTAATACTAGGGTCAATAAGCTGTTTATTTTCACCAAAGATAGTGTTATCTAGGCTACTCATTATGCATCATCCTCTTGTTTGTTCAGCCATAGTGGCAACGCTGGACCATCGAAGCACGCTAAGGCCATGTATCTTTCTGTATAATAGCTCTGTATATCTTCAATCGTGGCTTCCGTGCCTCTATACCTTGCATTTATTGTATAGCTTCCTTTTAGATACGTATACGCTAAGCCTGCTATGGGAGCCCAAGTATCTACAAGTAATTGCGTGTGAATAAAACCTTCTTGACCATACAATGGGTCACCGTAAGGACCATGTCCATAAGGTCTGCCAGCAGGAGCGTTGTCATCGTGTGGGGTCTCAGTATATTTTAATTTGTGTTTTGGTGGTGTATATCCCTGGGTTACATAGTCAGGAATAGGTTTAGGAAGGGTAAAATACTCAATTGTATAGTCTACAATTCCTGAGCCTGGATCTGTATTCTTAGGAATAATAGTATGAAGAATAAACCACGTTGTCTCCCCTGGTGCTAGATCTCCGAGTTCTCCCAAAATAGACTGGTACCTCTTTGTTGGTGTGGATATTTTAAAGTAATCAGAGATATCACCAACTTCCTTAACCTGTATATTATTTGCGGAGGTGTCCCCCTCATTGCGAATATATATAGTTTGATTGACTATCTCTCCAGTATCACCGTTCAATCCGGATTTTGGACCCATGTCTAATGTGTATGAGATAACATCAAAGAATACCGGTGAGGTGCATTGTTCATCGTAGTAACACTTTATCAGTGCACTCATACTGCCACCTCCCTGGTATCTGTATACGGGTTATGAAAAGTCTCATCAATTTCTGGAAGAGTGTAATAGTCGAATACTACCTGGAAATTACAGTCAGTCGCAGGTGTCCAGCGAGGTACGTATACTATCATTTTCACTTCTCTAACTTCTAGCTCTTTCAGGTCCCCAATAAATGGTTCCTCAATAGTTAGGTAATCTTGCCCGTGCTTTACATCCTGTAAGAATATTTTAGTGTGTAGTGCTGCACGTGTTCCTACGTTTTTTACGTAGACAGATGATCTCCATACCTCTCCAGTATTACCATTAATACCTTTTTTAGTGCCTAGGAATAATAGTGGATTATTAGTTGTAGATAGAGGTAGTTCTTGTGTACACTCTTTATCAACAAATATTTTGAGTTGTGCTGTCATGATTATTTGAAGCCGTTATTATACTGATAATATGAGTTGTCTACTTTGTTTAGTTTATCACGAGCGGATTCATAAATCATTCCTGCAGTGAACGCCGGACCCGCAGCGGAGGTTACTTTGTCAATCATTCCAGCGTTATTCTTGAGGAATTTGCTCCCGGTATTGTACGCTGTTCTTGAATATCTTTTTGCGTTGGCTACGTATGGCTGTATTTTACTAGTATACGGTTGTAGCTGTTGTTTTATTGCTCCAGATGCAGCGCTCCCTACACCTCGCGCAACGCCTGCACCGAAGTGCCATGCGTTTTTACCAACCTCTTGTCCCAATCTAGTAGCACCTTCAGCAGTTGTTTTTCCAAATTGTTTAACTGCTGGACTTCTTAATAGGTTTTTACCCAGGGTAGACACCGAACTCAATATTCCTGCTGTTTTCTCTGAACGGTTTTCTTTGAGAACATTTGCTGCTACAAGTTTCATTGCTACCTTATCCATACCAGGAGTAACAGAGTTATACAATGCTACTGTTGTTTCTTCTCTGTTTTCATCAGGTAGGGAATTATATAAAAGGTAAGCATTGTACGCATACTTAGTCGGAACTACATATGCTTCATCCCCCATTATACTTGCCGCTGTTTTCACGAAGTCTTTTACACCCGTGTTATCATAATAAAAGTTGCTTGCCAATTTTTCCGCCTGCCTTTCTTGTTTTAGTTTATTCCGTTGGAATGCATTTGTTATCTTAAATCCGAGTCCTGCTACTCCTGCACCGAGGATACCTTTGCGTAATAGTTTCTGTTGTGTACTTAAAGGTAAGCGTTTATCGTGCAGATGTAAGGCTGTAGCGGCGAGAGTACCAACGCCTAGACTCTTCAGTATATCTATTTTATGCTGTTTTTCTGCATCATTTGACATTCTGTTTTTACCTCATCACATTAGCATAGGTGTCCGTAGCACTCGTTGATATTCAAAGTTCGTTTAATAGCTGTCGTAGCTTGTGCTACTTTTGCTTCTAGTTCTTGCCTTAAAGCAGAAAATTGCTGGCTCTTATAATATATAGTAGACTGGATTCCACCATCAGAGTACTGCATCTCACCACGTAATTCAATTAATGCAGTGAGCTTCAATGCCTCTACCATCGCAGAATCTAGCAAAAGTTTACGTCTTGGAAAATCTTCCACAGTATACTGACGATATATATGTGGAGGAGTATCATTGAACAATGTTACTGCCCAGTCAATACATTTCCAAAGCTGTTCATCTGTTAGGTGCTCCTGATATAATGGTATATTCTTAGTGGCAAAGTCCATCAATGCTAGACGTAGATCGGAAGGTGTTACAACGGACTTTTGTTCTAGAGTTTTACTAATTGTTAAAACCTTAGGATCTATGTCTTCAGTTTTTAAAGTGTCGCTCATTTAACCTCCTAAATAAGAAAAAGACCGCCGCCGAAATAGCGACGGCCTTAATGGCCTAAGCCGTATAATGAGGAGCTACTTACCAGGAGTTAACGGATAGTAGCTACAAATGTTTCAAGTGCTGATGCTGTTTTCTCTGGACGCGTAGCATATTGTTTGTAGGCATCATAAATTCCACGAGCTCCATAGCCGAAATGTGCAAGTCCTGCAAGTTCTGCAAGTCCTGCGAGTGCGAGTCCACGCTTGTCCCTCTTCTTTACTAGTGGATCCGCAATAGCCTTAAGAGTCTGTGCAGCTACTCCTGTACCTATTCCCATTCCAACGTCTCTTGCAAGTCTGTTGGAGTAGAATTGGTTATCTTTTTCTGCTGGATAAATGCCGGTTTCTTCAGCATTTTCTTTTCTTTTTGCTTTCCAAGCTTTGTAGCCATCGTAAGACGCTTTTCCAGCAAGAGCCATACCTACAGGAATACCAAGGGCAGCTATATTTGTCAGTTGTCTTCCTAGATTATTGTACCCTTTAGCAATAGCTAGATTAGACGCTTTAGCTGCTCCTATCATGCCAAGGCCGGTAGCATTCACACCTAGTGCTGCTCTGTTCGCCTTTGCTTCATATTTCACAGACTCTGGAGCATCAGCAGGTGGGTTATACATTTCTTTCAATCTTGTTTTTGCTCGTTGAGTAAATGATTTATCTGCGCCTTCTTCAGCCGCGCATTTGTTAATGTTATATGGATTCATCATTACACCCCATATTTTTTAATTGGTTTATATTATTGACGAGCAGTAGCTACAAAGTTTTCCAGAGCAGATGCAGCGGGACCACCAGCAGCACCACCGATAGCAGCTCCAATTCCTGCACCTGCACGCATAGCGTTAAATCTTCCGCCAATAGCAGCTCCAGCAGTTGCTCCTAGTGCGGAACCTAGAGCTGAACCTGCAATAGGAACATATTCATTGGCTTGCTTTTCCATTTGATCACAATAGTTCAAGTAATCTGCAGCGTCTGCATAGAGTTCCTCTGCGTATGCCATTTTCTCTAGGCAATCATTATAAAGTGCTTCAGCAGAATCCATTGCATATGCTGCTTCTTCTGGATAGATGCCAGTTTCTTCAATAGAAGCAGTTTTGGTTGGTTTTGTTTCATGAGCTTTATATGCGTTATAAAGTCCCTTTACACCTTGTACAGTGCCATAGATACCAACGGGAATGCTGGCTAGGGTAAGACCAGCAGCAGGACCAAGGTGACCTCTCTGTATTAACTGCTTCTGAATCATTGGTCCTACTACGTTGTTTGCAGCCACTGTAGCAAGCCACTTTTTACCAGCAGAATTTCTGCGAGCTACATAGTCTTCGTGGGTAGGCTCGGAGGCTTCGTCTGCAGCAAATTTTGCGCGAGCACATGCTGCCATTTCTTTAGCCTTGCCAAGAAGTCGTTGACCGAAAGAATTGCCATACTCACTAGCACCGACAGATGTAGGGCTAAGTGTTGCGTTGTTAGTCATTCCCTGTACACCTTGAGATCCAGCTTCTGGAATAGGTTGTGCTTCCAGAGGAATGCTCATATCTGCAGCTGTTTTTGCGAGTTCACAAATATTATATAAATCATTATTCATTGATACTTCATTCTCCTCTATCCTTGCTGTTTTTTCAGCAGCTTGTCCAGCTTTACGTCTATTATATTCAACAATTCCAGTAGCGCCAGCTGTTACTGCAGCTCCAGTACGTATGTTGGACGTTCTAGCTTTTTCAACCTGAAGTTTGTGCTTTGCGTCTTGTAACTCTGCATTAAACTCCCCAGCTTTATGAGTAGCATAACGTCTGTATCTATAAGGCTGAGTAGTATCCTTAGCAAGTGTACTATATGCATCTTTGAACTTCTGCGCTCTTGTAACCCTTTTCTGGGCTGCTCTTACATTATAGCCGAGGCCATCTCTTATAAGTTTAGTAGTAGAATCTCGAACCCCGGCTTCTTTTTGCATACCATTTAACGTATTTGTTAGATCCATATTATCTAGTTTATCCTTCAATGTTATTGATGCCTGCTTCTTTCGTGGAATGAGAGACCCAGCTAATGCCCCAAGGGCCCCACCATAAATACCTGATGCTAAGCTACTAGTAGCTAAATGTCCATAACCTTTGAACTTCTTAGCTACTAGCTGTTTACCAATGTTAGCCCCAATAAAACCTAGTGCTCCTGCTGCAGCTCCTGGAAGCGTAAGTGTACCAGGATTTGCTGGAGTAGGTGTATAATCTTGGCTTTCCATTATTCTTTAGAGTCCTCTTCAGCTGCCACTACTGGAGTTGCTTTACGCGTTCTAGTAGCCTTGGTAGCTTTAGAGGTGTTTTGTTGTGCTGGGGTTTCTGGTGTTTGCTTTGGTGCTACCTTTGCAGCACTACGTGGACCATTGGAAACAGCGCCAGCATCAAAGCTTACAGCTTTCACAACGTTACCAGTAATACCAGTTTTTACTAACCCTGGATCATTGGAAATAGAAACTAACTTAGCACTTTCTAGTTCTTTTACACGAGTAACTAGTTCTGTATTGGAGTCATCAATATAATGATTGATTTCACCAACTGCTAGGTTTAGTCTGCCATCAATGCCTAGGATAGCATTATGTAGATTAGAAATAAACACTAAGGTTATCCCTCTCTTTCTTAAAGTATAGTAATGAGGGAGGGTAAACCTCCCTCTAGTGTATTAGTCTTCGTAACCTGCGCCAGTCAGTTTAATCTTTGCAACACCGTTATCGTTACCAATTGAAATACCAATGTTCTCCCACAGATGGAAGGTGAATTTATTGGCTTTGGTTTCCATGAATGCTTTAACGTCAGTCAGGACGTCAAATACACCAAGGTACTCAGGGGTAGAGAACAGATAAATGTGGCCAGGTTTTACAATTTCATTCTTGATAGAACGAACGAAGTTGTAACCCAACAGCTTAGTATAGCTGTAACCATTATGGATGATGTCTTCCATAACCTGAGAACCAGCTGCAGGCTGTTGCAGTTTCAGTAGATCCATCCAGTCAGATTCACTGATCAAAATAGTACCAATAGGTACTTGACGTTTAACCAAGAGTTTCAGGCCTTCTGCCAGGATAGACGGAGTAAACGGACCAGCTGCAGTGTAAACTGCGGTGCCAGCTTTTTCGTCTTCTTTCTTCTTCAGAATGTCGTCTACAGTAGAGATAAATAGTTTATCTTCGGTAGCCTGAATATCTTTCAGATAGTTCTCTTGGATGATTTGTTTGATAGGTACTCTGTAGGTCATCAACTCTTCAGTGAGTTTATGGAATTCCTCAGACTGAATGTGAGTGTAGAATACCTGGAATTTATCACCGATATAGTATCTCTGTTGAGCCTGCTCACTGAAAGTTACAGGATAAGCTTCAGATACTTTATCTTTGTGAATAATGCGCATCGGGGAATCTGAATCAACAGCTTGATCCAGATCTGCTGCAGTAATTTGTTTTGGGGGAATAATTTTACGAGTGAAGGAACCTTCACGAATTTTTACACGGCAGAACTCAGTAGCACTACCTGCAACCTTTTCCAAACCTTCCTGAGAGGAAATCTTTTGGACAAAGGAAGTGTTATATAACATTGCATCGTTTGCGTTGTCAAGAATTACGCTCATTCTATTCGTACACCGTCCTTATCGTCTATTAAGCAAGCATGAAAGTTAGGACACCGTTAGTCATATCTTTGATTGCATAACCAACAACGTCTTCACTGGTTTGAGATTGATCAATTTGACCATCTTTTACTGCCACTGGGTCACCTGCTACAATTGATACTGCAGCAACTTTGTCAGTTTCCAGTACACCAGATTTGGCAGTTACGCAGTCTACACGATTCAGATAACGGGTATCATAGAAACGGCCATTGCCGCGATACACAGGCACACAGAGTCCTTTTGAAGGATCCCACAGACCAGTTTGTTTTTTTACAGCACCATTATCAAATACTACCCAATCTCCTTGCTCCAGGATTTCGCCGTCCTTAACTGGAAGACTTTTAATATTGGCAGTTTCTTGACCACTTAAAATATTAAGCATTCGGGAATTCTCCTCCTTATGTTAACCTAAAATTGCTTTATCCAGAGGATCCATTGATCCTCCAAAATATCCACCAGTGGAGACTTCCCCAAGTGCGTCAACACCACCGATAGGCAGGTCATTGACCACGGATTTCATGGATGCAATTTTTTGTGGGTTTTTAGTTAAAAATTCTATATAATCATTACGTTGGGATTCTTTAACCATACCGTGTTGAATCATCATGTTTGTAGTCTCTGATGCTTCTTTTTGTAGGTTATTAGAATACTCCATTACACTTGCGGCTTTTTCAAGTAAGGTTGCCGCATTCAAAAGTTCTTGTTGGATATCAGAACCCATGTGGGCACCTCCTTATTGTTCCTGTGGTTTGCTACGAAGTTTATCAAGAAGCTCTACCCCTTTCATTTGTGCTAGCACACCAGATGTTAGTGTAGCTGCTCCTGCCAAAGGCTTTGAAATGCTTGGGCGGTCGATCTCTCGAATAAGGGTTTCTTTGCCTTCCTTTCCTTCACCTGGTACAATTCTCATTCTTCCATTCTTGAGCTCTCTATGAACATTGTACTTACTCTTGTCTGTCCATATGTCGTGCCAGATTCCAGAGGTAGACTTTCCGCGTACTAACGCCCCTAATGCTGTATCTGCAGTCAATAAACCTCTATCGATTTTATTAAGAGCATTTACGGTTTCCTTTGCTCCAAACGCATCATTCTTAGCTAAAGTGTCTATTAATGACCTGTGCAATGAAAATCCACTCGCGTTACCAGCCTGTTGTATATATGGTGACGCGCGTCTAACCGCTGATCGCATTGTGAATAGCCTGGATTTTGATGCATTTTTTAAAGCATTAACAAAAGACGCTTCTTTTTCAACAGACATTAGTCTTCTAGTGCAAATCCAGCCATTAGCCCGTCCATATATTCAGAACGAGCAGTTGATGCTGGAGCACTTACACTTGCGGTCTTAGGAAATTCTGTTGTTAGATCTTCTGTAGCAAACTGGCGTAAAAGGGATGCGCAATCACGCATGTCCTGAACCAGTTGTTCGTTGTCGTTCATGTAAAGTCTCCTTTACTGAGAATTATGCAACCCCTTGAATAGCCTCTGCTGCAGTACCTACAGCTTGACTTGCTTGAGCAACATATGCTTCCAGTTCGGGGTCTTCAATTACTTCATGAGCTTGGCGAGCCAATGTCATGTTTTCAGCAGCTGTTGCCATTGATTGCATTGCAGTATTTGCGTCACCCTGGTCTACAGATGCGATTGCGTCATTTGCTGCCTGGACTGCTAGTTCTGCGTGAGCTTTACCTGCTTCACGTAGTTGATCTGCGGATGCTTGCTGGGTGCTTACAAGGTTAGCGCCGCCAGATTGCGGGGAATAAGTTTCAGCGATTTTTTCAAGGCTAGCGTATACTGCAGTGTCAATCATGTCTGCAATAGAAGCTTGCTTTACAATATCTTCCTCCGGATCAAAACCAAGAGATGCGGACAATCTATAATGGAAAGTATCATATGCCTGATTGCCCATGATGTCGCCAGTGATGCTAGCAACTTTAGTTACGCGTTCTGCGTCCGCAATGCCTTGTTCATGTGCGGTCTTCAACAAAGAATTGTCTTCTAGATTTACTCGTGCACTCGCTTGTTTAACAAGGTCTGCAATAGTAGTTTTTTGGTTTGACATTGTCGTCTTGCACCATCCTTTACGAAATGAGTAGAATATGTCGATTATCTACTTGTGGTATATTATACCTAATTATTTTTTGTTATGTGATTAATTAGTGCGTCGTCAATTACTTGACCTGCTACACTAGAAAGCAGTGCTTGCTTTTTTCCTTTAAATATTATACCGTTAAGCACACTTGTTCCAACATTTGCTATAGTGTCCCCTATTTCTGCAAGTTTCTCCAAGTATTCATAATTGGACGCTTCTTTTTGCAGAATTTCTCCTACTTGCGCATGTTTTTTTAAAGCAGCATTGATAGCTAGAGGTGCTGCAAGTGATATAATATCTGGATTCTCAGCTACATATAATTGCGCAGCATTTAGAGGCCTACCGTGATTGAATTCATTTCGGTAGTGTCCCGCTAGTAAATGTGCGCCAACAAAAGGAAGTACCCAACGAGCTGCCCCTGCTGTTTTTTGCATTTCCAATGGTGTGGGAATTCGCTGTTTTTTATGCAACAGCGTAGCCGCAGCTGTAAGCAGTGCTATTGTTTTTGGATCAGAAAGCAACTCTTTTATAAATGCGCTATTTGTATAAGCTGCATATAATGCACCCAGTGCTGCGCCGGTGCTCATAAAGCTTAACCCGGGCTTTTGAAGCTTCGGACGTCTGCGTTCCATTTCATACTGCTGAGGTGTTAATTGTACCGGTAGTGTTGCATATGGATCTCTTTGCACAAGAATTGTTCCTGGAGTTTGATCCCCTTGAATATTGGTGAATTTTTCTGGGTTTCTTACCTGGCCATATGTTAATGCAGGGTTTAGTGACCATACATTGCTAGCAAGGTCTAACTCAAGAGAACTGAGTTTCTCGATGCCATCTGTTACTGCTGGTAAAAATGATGAACGTTTAATCAAGAAAGGTTCAATAAGTTTACTTATTTGATTTCTTGGTTCCCCAGTCAGCTCAGTGGTTGGTTTCGCTGATAGTAAACCTGACAGAACGTCATTAAAAGACTCTAATGGAAGATTGTTTTGAATGATTATAATTCTTGTAGCTTCCTTAGGTTTGAGCTGCATTGCGTTAACGAAGAAACTACGAAGAATATCTGGGAATGAAAAGTTCTGTGCTAAATGATCTATTAATGGTATTGGAAGATCAGGTTGCTTAGCCTTTAATGTTGGTGCCAATGCTGATATCCCTGCATTCATCACTTTTACTGCGCCAGAGTTTATTCGTTTAATCATTGCCAGCTTATCAAAACTTGGTGTCGACGCTGTTTTTAGTAGTTCGTCGTCGTCAATATCAAAGGTGTGTGCTTCTTGGGCAAGTGGAATACACTCACCCAGATTTTCAAAGTAATCCGCACATTCATCCTGCAAACTGCGCTGATCTGCACTAGCCACTTTTGACAATACATATGCAATCCTGTCAGCACGATGACGGACAATGGAGATGTCAAAGAAAGTTGGATTGTAGTTTATCATAAACGGTTGTTTGCCGTCAGGATAAATCTTCTTCTTATCATACTTTATATGGGAACAGTAATCTGATTTTCTACGCGCTTTGTTGCCACATATGGAACACACATCATACGCGACTCTGCATCCCATACTTACTTCAAGTTGTTCCCCTGCTTCTTGCCTGCGAACAAATTCAGCACCCTTGATTTTATCAATAGCTAGAATGAGTTCTACACGATGCATCTTAGGGTTGTACCATGAGAATACTACCTTGCCGTAGTCTTGGCTAGTTGGTTTATTGTCGTGTTCCTTGAATACTTTCGCTGTTGTAACAAATGTGTTATGTCTAGCAATTAGATCCTTCTCAGGAAAATAATCGCCATTAATGTTGCAACCGTAGTATTCGCCAGCACCCATGGCTATTACATGCAAATACATGAAACCGGGATCAGGAGTGAATGTAGATAGGAATTCTGTTATTTCAGGACTCTGTCCTCGTAATTCATCAAAGTTTGCAAGTTTTACTCTTGCTTCACCTGTATTCTCAAAGGTACTTCCTAGAGAATATTGTTTACCAAGCATTTCTTAGCCTCCTTATTTATCAAGGAGCATTCTGCCTATAAAATCATTCATGATTTCTCTTCCAGCTGCTTGGCTTGCTACCTTTCCAAACTCAAGATTATCTCCATAGAAGCTGTCTTCAAAGCCAGCAAGGTAGGCTGGGAGAGTTAGGTCTTCATTAGCTCTTTCGGCAGCTGTTTTCTCGTTTAGTTGAGAAACAAATAATCCTAGACCAAACCAATCTTCCATTATCTTACTCCTACTCCTACGCCAGTAAGCATATTCTTTGTCAACGTTCCAGCTATTCCTTCAGCGGCCTTGCCAACAATCTTATTGTTTAGCAACCCACGCTCAGAGTTGTTCTTAATTACTTGTCCTTCTAGCGCTAGTAGTTCTCCCATGGTTGCCATATTGAGATGTCCCTCAGCATCCAACATTGATTCTAGATAGTTAGCAAGAAGACGTGGTTCCGCAGCTACGGTTGGTGAAGCTTTTATAATCATAGGCATGTACCCTTTGAGCATATCATAGCCATGACGCTGCAGTGTTGGTGACATTTGGATGGCTGTACGCAATGCCTCATCATATTTTGAGGCGTTCATCATGTTACCTACGTACTCAATTCCTTTAGCAGCTCCAGTTACTGCTGCGGCTGCGCCGAGGGTGCCTAATCCCTGAAGAAAACCGTTCTTGAGAGCGGATGGGATGGCGGCAGGCAATGCTGCGGCTGTTTTGGTAGCATCATCAATATTTCTATTATGCGAGCTGTTCTTAAATTCAATTGGACCAGTGTACTCATCTATGACACTAGCAGTTTTTGTAGATGAAGCTGGCATTGCAGTCTGAAACTCAATGGGTCCATTGCTAGCTGCTTTAAAAAGCATGTTCTTGTTCACTCTCCCTGTTATTTTTGTATTGAATCCCCTATACGGAGATTTTGGTATAGTAACTCTAGAAATCATAATTCTGCACCATATGCTTGTAGTACTCGCTTACATGCTTCGGTTACATCAGATGAGGCTGCAATCTTAGTGTTCCATACGTCTTCAGATCTACCAAGTAAATCTGGGTCAACATATTCGCTTGCAAGTTTTTCTGTAAATTGATTAAAAATTTCACGTACTGCAGGTTGTTGCTCGGGGAACATATTGAGACATTCATGTTCGGACTCAGCTAAAGATTTGTCTTCTGACAGAGAAGATTGCTTTACAATTCTATACATATCAGTCAGAGCAGTTTCCTGGTCTAACTCTGCTTTCATTGCAGCAACCCCTACATCTGAAGCATTCTTTTCCATATCACAAATTATTCTGCACATCTCACGTGAATCTACGTCAATTGCTGGTGCGTAAGCAGTATCACTTGCGGTCTTCTTAAAATCTTCGTCTATTCCGAAGATATCATCTGCAGACACTGCAGCTAGTTTCTCTTGGAAAGACTTTGAAAACCTTGAAACTGTGGAAATTCTAGGAAGACTAGATTCTGCACTTGCAGCCTTGAAGAGTCCTGTCACAGGAGCTTCAACTTTTACGTCGTTAGCCTTTGGAAGCACAGATGATGTTTTGACTCCTAAAATTACTTCAGGACTAGCAACTTCAAAATCAGTCTCACCTGGATAAACTCTGAGGAATGCTTCTGTGTTTGTGCGTTCAATCAATCTCTGAGTTTGATCTGTATTTAGCCCTAGGTCGCCTGCTTTCTTTATGACCCCAGTATTCAACGATACTTGGTTGTCCATGAAATCTGTTACAATTTCTTGAGCAGCAGTCAACAGAGAGCTATCTGATACACTGGACAATATAGTGCCCTCCTTTCTACTCTAAGTCATCAATTCCAATCGCTGGTGCAGGTCTAGTTTCAAGTGCAATCTTGAGTTCCTTAATTCCTCCATCAGCAGTATTGGCTGCCTTGAGTTCTCTATATATTTCTATTGTTCGTTTAACCCACTCTTGGGCGCATTTTTGATCATCATTGTCATCGTTGTCAGCACGGTTAATAGCCTGTTTATAAGCTACTCCAAAAAGGTTTGCCAGCGCTTTATCCATGCGAATCTTTGCTGGCATGTTGAATACGCTCGTGAGTACATAGTCAACACCTTTTTGCTCTGCCATATTTTTTATGCGGGCATCTTCTCCAATGGTACCCCGCAGCAAATACGCCATTCTGTCAGCCCGTGTACGCCACACACTAACATCAAAGAATACATTAGCGTATGTTTCTACCATTGCTGACTTTTGCCCAAGGTCAGCTGCTACCTCTTCAGGTAGTAACCCTGACATTAACATGATTTCAATGAGTTGACGCTGCTTTGTATCAAGAAATAGGCCCATACATTCTGCTATGCAAAAGTAGGAATCTGTATAATCCTCACGCATAATAGCGTCAACGATTTCATCCGTGAGTTCATCATTGGTCTCAAAGGGATAGTATACATCTATATCACCTTTGAGGCCAAAAGCTTCTGGAGCTATCTCATCATAAATTTTTAAATTTTTGACGTCACTCCTAATAGTATCTATCGCTTTATATATTCGCCAAGATGGATGACGAATTTTGGCTGATGTATAGCGATCAAGCACACTCACGCCATCTCACCTCCGCTAATTAGTATCCTTGTTGTGGGAGCTGTAGTCCCAAGGAAGTCAACACGTCAGTTAGTTTTTGAATTGCCAAACGAACATCCTGCTCCTTGAGGAATCCAAGTTGTCCTTGGCGAATTAAAAATATTACCTGGCTTAAGTAGCTTACAGCTCTCATAATGCTATCGCTAGTTCTTTGTAGCATATCCTGACTAGCCATGTTGGTTGCTGCTAGATTTGACATTACCATTGCATCCATTGTTTGTGGAGAGTTTATTGCTACAACATTTTCCATGTCTTTAGATGTTACAGGAAGTTGTGCGGATGTGTTAAGTCCTGCGCCACTAGGATTGTTGGTTGACATCATCTGAGCAGGTGTTTGTTGCTGAAGCTGTGGCTGTTCGGTGCCATCGCTGTCATCACTGCCAGTCATTGTACCCTTGCGGTCTTTTTTTGTCTTGTCAGGGTTATCATTCTGAGCATCTGCCTGTTTTTCTACTGGTTCAAATACCTCGAAAACGCATTTACCAATATTGCTTGCTACGTTAGTAATATTTACAGCGTCCTCGTAAGAACAAGCATACTTGCTCATTAATGCATAAGGGCAATTAACTACAGAATGGCTAGTACCATCAATAATAATGTTCCCTTCGTTATCTCTGGATACGCTTCCATTCACGCCAGACATTGTAACGGTGTCAGTGATATCTTCTTCATTAGCTACTGCCAGTTGGTTATCTGGGACCTCATAGAAGGTATCTCCAATGGTGTAATCTTGGGGCTTATGTGTTATGTAACTGTATAAACGTACAAGATTTTTCCCACCAGTACGAATGACACTCTCTACCCTGCCGAAGTCTTTTAGGTAGTTTTCCAAAATAATGCCCACCATGCCAATAGCAGGAGCATCAGGAGTACCTAGCTCGGCTAGCATCTGACCACTTACTTCCAACCGTGTGGTTGATTTTATCGCCGTTGCGAATCCGTAACCATGATTTGAAATAAATAACTCTCTGTCAAGGTTGCCATAGCCATCAGCTCTATCAACGTCAGCTCTAGTAAAATCTCTGAATGGTTCGTTTACTGAGTCCGCCTTGTGATCAGCTACTCCACCGGTAAATGTACTAACGTTTATTATGACACCTTTTAAACGTGTGCCATCTTTGAGATATGCGTTTGATATAGAGATGTTTGGTACGCTGCCTCTTCTGCTCGCCCTAAACATGTCATCTTCAGTGAATAAATCAAAGCTGTCATCTGCTGCCAGTGTTGTTAGTTCTTGTTCACCAGGAATATGAATAGCAGCAACTTTTTCACGATAGTCTCTTACAAGTGGTACACCGTTTAACAATGCAGTACGCTCATACTCTGTAGCGTTTGCCAGTTTACAAAAGTCGCCAACTTGAGATCCTGTCAGCTCTTCTCCGTTTCCAAAGAATCTATCACCATCTTTGCTAATGATAATAAGATCTGGAATATCTTCTGCTGCTATCTTCTCAGTTTCCTGAGGAACTTCTGTTGATCTTTCATATAATGCAGTTAGTAGCTCTGGAGTATTGTTTGCCATCCATGTTGCTACGCTTGCACTCTTTTCAATTTCGCCAACTATCTTCTTTACTGAGTCTATACTTGCGTATTTTACAGAGTCTACAGTCTTTATATGTTTAATACGTCTGCCAGGACCTTCGTAGTCTTCATCTCTCTCTGTAGTGTTCTCTACAGGCTCACCGATTACGTTGTCTGCATATATTTTCTGTAAAAAAATGGGAGATAGTGGATAAAATTTTGGTTCTCCTGCTCCAATATCAGTTACCAGGATATCAATGGGTGCAAGTCTATTTGCACGGATAGTTACTGGTGCTGATGCAATGCCACCAAGGAATTCGATGAGTGCGTCTGCATTACCAGTAGACACATCCATGTTAGACCATGTAATATTAGTTACATAAGATGTTGCCTCTGGTATGCTCTGAGCCAGTGTGCTCATTATTGCACTATTCCATGATTGCATATCTGGAGGAAGCGGATACCATAAATCTGGATTCATGGAGTAACCTCCTTTAACTTTATAAATATATTATACCTAAGATGGTGATACAATTTAAACTACATTGGTAATCGTGGCATTTTGTTTGCAGCATCTAGTGTTGCCTTTGCTAATAAGAGTCCATGTAGAATTTTTCCACCTGTTGCAACATATCCTGCACGTTTTAGCTCTTTTGATTCCAGTCCAGTATCTCTGAAATTTAAGGTTCCTTCGCCATTGGCCAATCTTTGTTTTATTGTTTTATATGTTACTAAAAATGATGGCGCAGATGCCAGGAGTGACGCAGTATGCATTAGACTTGGTTTACGTCGTGCAGATATCAATGTTCCAAGGTCAATCGCGGTTTTTATTGTTCCCTTTAGTGCTAATGCAGTCATAACTACAAATGCCTTACGAAGTGCTAACTCTCGTTTTGGTAGTATGGTCTTGTTTTCTAGTTCTTCCTTTGACATTACTGCGTGATCCGGAATTAAAAATTGCGCCGCCATAAACATCGCTACAGTTATGCCACTAGAAATAATAGCTTTCTTTGTTTGATCGCCTACTAGGTTTCCCATTGCGCGTTCATCGTTACCCATTAGTACCTCCCGTCTTTACCCTTTCCAAATCCAACTCCACGTGCGTATGAGGGAATAGGATTGTAAGAGTGTAATGGACTGCGTGATTGTGTCGCAGCATTATCAATAAGTTTCTCTTTTAAGTATTTAAATCCAAAGTTGGCCATCCAGTCATGCTTGTAGGTTGGAGCTTTGTTAGTACCTTTCTGGAAAGGAATAAACTTTGGTGGACGCTTGCTGGGGTTCTTTCGGATATCTGCTGCCAATTGGTTGTAGTCTACTACGTCACCTTCAATGAGATCATCAAAATCTCCGGGGTCTGTAATCTGTACATAGTTTATTAGACCACGAGCGATTACCTCAAAGTTTTTCTTTACGCTATCAAGGCCTGCACCATGATACAAAGTGTCAAGACTCTGAATGAACTGCTTACGACCTGTATCTATGCCTTTATAAGGTACAACCTTGCTAATGTTGAGAATACCATCTGTTAATGGATCACCTGCTTCTACTCTATCGCCAACTTTGACTTTTAGTGTTCTTGTCGGAGGTATGTAGTACTTCTTGCGGCCAATATAAACATTCTGTCCACCTGCTGGAGCTGCCTGTATGCTTGTGATTGTTCCAGATACCTCGGTAATTACTGCTGCACCACTAAACTTGGTAGACATATTGAAGAACGCCTTTACGGTATTAAAACCAATCGCTTCACCTGCTGCAGTACCTGCTGTATGTTTAGACGACAAGCCTAACTGTGTGAAAGGTTCTGAAATAGCGTGAGCGGATACTACACCTACGTTTTCACCAATATCTGGGAATTTTAACTTCTCGTTATACCCGTAGCAATATTGGCATACACCATCATGAGCTTCACATGTAGCTGGGCTACGTACTTCAACCTGAGGAACTCCTCGGCGCTTTAACTGCTCGTAGTAGTTTGCATCAATAAACTTGTTTGTCTTTGCCTCAACACGGTTAATGATGTTCTTGGTATCGTTAATGTCACGTACTAAACCGCGCTTGCATCCGCAATCCTTTTTGGTAACTACAATATCGAGTACATTGCCTATAAGTTCTTTTGCTAGTGCGCCTGCAGGAGCTACAGATAACTTTGCGCCAACAGTACCTTTACGAGTACCATAGGAAGATACAAAGTAATCGGCAGGACTTAGACCCTCGTTGTATGACGTGTGAATCAGTGATGGAATAAGTTTATCCTTAGGATCTGCTACTACAGTAGGACTAGTTATGATCTGCATTACCTGTCCTTTTGAGCCCTTTGATCCTGTATATGCCCACTGCTGGAAGGTGTTATCAGTTGCTTCATCAGTAAGTTTCTGTGCGAATGCCTGAGCTTTACGCAGTATTTTACCTTTTTCTGCATCAACTTGGTTGGGTGTAAGGTCTTTACGCTTATCAACGTCTGCCAGCTCTTGGTCAATCTTGTTGAAATATACGTTGCGCTTCTTCTTTAACTCATCCATATCAAAGTCAGTTGCTTTGTAAGATACACCTAATCTGTATGCAAATAATGCTCCTAACTCTTTTAGTCCATCAGCAATTCTTGTATATTCTTTCGGCCATCTCTGTCCTACCTGTGTAAGAAGACCACTCATTACGGATTTGTTCCATACCTTGCTATAATTACGCAATGGCATTGGGAATAGCTCGTTGATAAGTACTGCGCCTGCGGTTGTCTTAAACTGTCTGTACTGTACAGGTGCGTCAGGTTTAATCATTCCCATACGGATATTCTCATGAAGCTGTTTAATGTTCTGTACAGGAGTAAATCGAGTACTCTTGTCAAACGTCGGAATGGTCTTTGTTGCTGCAAATAATCCAAATACTGATTCCTGCTGTGGCAGCATCATAGGTCCCATGTTACGAGGTGAGAATAAGTTGTGACTTGGAGTCATTTTTTCTAGCGCTTCTAATCTTGCTTCTTCTGTTGCAGGTACATGAAGCTGCATGGTATCATACACTAGAATGCCATTAGCTATGAAAAGTGGAAACTCAGGTACAGTGAAGTCATAAGTTATTTCTTCTCTATCAACTTCTTCTACAGAAGTAACTTCATCCCATACGTATGGCAAGTTTAAATATGGATTTGCAGGATTTACTTTAGCTACATCACTTATTTGTACTAGTGCACCGTTCTCTGGTATCCTTACTGCGTCGTAATCTAAGTATAAACGAGTGTTTACTATTCTGCAAAAAATACCTTGACGAGCTAGTACTATTTTAGCTAGTTCAAGCTCCTTCTTATCCTTTGCCTCCCAGTACATCTTTGCATTCTCTGCGTTATCTGTGGTGTCAAAGTGAGCCATTGCTAACAATGCCGTACCAAGATCATCTGTTGATAAATTTAGCATATAATATGAAAACTTGTTTGGTTTAAAGTTATCCCTTGCAAACTTGCGCATGGCTTTCGCCTGTGCAGTTTTCTTTGGAGTATATGATATCATTCGCATTATAGGCACAAATTTACCAAGTGCATCCTGGGGAGGTAGTGGAGCAAAAAAGGTTTCACTTCCGTTTGTTGCCAATGAGTGGTCATCGGTTACTGTGATCTCATATCCACAAGAGGTGCAAATTTTATACATCTTTCCATGCTCTGTATGAACACTTCTCTCAGTGTAATCCATGAATTCATTGGTGTTTGTAGCAGGACAATAAGTTAATACTTTTCCCTTAACTACAGTTGAGTTACTTTGTGTACTCATTAAATTTCTAAACCTCCAATCTAATCTAGGTTTCTAAAGATCATTATACCGGGAAAATTGTATAACAAAAAATTGGAAAAGTGATGGTATAAGTATTATGTAGAAGAATATAATTACGTATTCTTCTATAAAAATTAAGGGAGGAGACGATTCTGTCAATGATTCCTTTAAGTCAATTGTATAAGAGGGAGAAGATTATTCTTACAGTAAAGAATAGTAAAGATCTTATTAAGGAAGTGTCCGTTAACGGAGTAAACTTGCTTAGTAAAACTTTATCATTTATTGTTAATCCTGATTTGAACTGTGACCTCTACCTGTTGAGAACCACAAAGTCAGGAGGAATAGTCTTCGAGCAATCAACAGAAGGGAATGTTAGAATTAAGATCTCCTCTAACATTTCCCTTGAATCAACCACAGATAGACCTGCAACAAATTTCATAAGGGTCTCTCAAAGAGAGAAGAAGAATAGGCAGTGGACTATTTGTGAGCGATTCCATACCTTGGAGATCAATAGTTAAAAGAAAGAAGGATTTTCATTATGAACACCAATTTAACTCGCATCGTATTCATCTCTGGCCAAACCCAACCTTACGTTTTCTCTCCGGATGACGGCGCTAATGATCTGACCGATGCTCAGATCTTGGAGTGCATCGCTGCAACTGACCCGTCTGTTAACACCTCCGCTCGCCTGGCTTGGCAACAAACCCAGTACAACGGTGAGCAGGTTCTGTCTGCAACCTATGTGCCGCAAGCACAAACCAAAGGTTGATCTCTGGGTTTCCTAACTAACTAACTAACTAACTAACTACTAGCCTTGTCAAAGGCTACGAGTACTGTGTAGCATTTTCTGGTATACAATTGAATATAGAAAGAATTTTATGATGACATAATTATTCTAAAGACAATTTCATATTGAAAGACCTAGACAGTCGGTAATAGGTGAACAGAAAGACTTAGTCTTCTACAAGTTATGCGCAAGGGGGTCTATGTAGTCTTCGGACTGCATAGATTCCCTAAACTTTTTTTTTAGTACTTTGAAAGGAGGAGAATGATGGGTGTTCAAGAAGAAGTAGAAAGAGTTATAGTGGAACTTCCAGAGATTAAACCACTTAACTTCTATATTAACGAATTGCGGAAGTATTTAGATACGACAACGCCTCTTGAGGAAATGTTTAAGAAGCCTTTCCCAGAGGAACTGATAAATGAATTTATGACTGCAAAGCAGGATAATTCACAGAGAAGAAATGAACTGCTTGTAAGACAGGTTTGGGAGATTATAGTTGATCTTCCAGTTGCACCTGTACCAGAATCTAGTAAAAGGAGGAGAGTAATGTGAGCAGTGAGCAAAATATGGCATCAGACTACATAAATTATCTTGCTGATGCTAGTCCATCTGTAGTTAGAGGAGCTAAAGCGAAATGGGAACTGGCCCAAAAGTATGTTCAGAATTTAGATGAAACTACTGAGCACGCGCTCGGGCTAGTATTTGGACCCTACTCAGTAAACCATTTTGGTTGCTATGTAGCCACTAGAATATTTTCTTCTATTCTTACTCCTGGTAAGAAAAATGGTTTAATGTCATCCTCTGAAGCACCAGGTCCTGTGTCAGAAAACATCTACTGTGATGTTAATTTACCAACATTATTCTTTAATGCCTTGGTGCTCTTAAAATTTATGCAATTCGGAGATGATAACTTCTCGTCCCCAACAGCCTTTAATTGTATAAAACGCATCCAATCTGGAAGATCAACTTGCGTAGTCGTTGATATGAAAGTGATTCCGTTCGTAAGTGAACTAGCTACACCAGAGGTAATGCTCAAGGGGATTAAAATTCTATGTGCAATAGCTGCACTAAAACCTGATGTCTATAACGCAGTTCAGGAGACCTATAATAATATCGACAAAGAATTACTAAAAAATACACAGGTAAGTGTGTCTGAATTGCTTGATCTCAGGATAGAAAGTGGCAAGGTTGCAATTCCTATGTTTAACATTGATAGTCCTGGTATTCCACTTGAGTTTATGCTTGATAGTTATAAAGAATTCGCTACTAGACTTGAAGAGCTTGCATCTCAGATACTAGAGGCGTGCAATGGAAGCCTGGAGGATTTCCTTCAAGCGCTGTTTGCTCTTGATATTGACAATATTACTACATATAAGGAGGAAAATACAATGATGGTTGTAACCGAAATTCTCAAGAACCTGGTAAATAAAGGGGTGCTTATCGCTCGTGATGGTCGCCTTCTGTCGATTAGCATTGATGAGGAGGACAGAGTGCAGGTCAATCCGTTTAACAATGATGATGAGGAGCGTCCTACTATTGCAAATTTAACCATTGAACGTAATGGTAATACGGAGGAAATCATCACCCTGAAGAATGATAGATTGGAACGCATTGTTAATACTGCTCAAAATGTTCTTAATGCTGCCGTAAATGATACTGGCCGTGGTAGACAGAGTGCTCAAGCACAGCGTGCCACTGTGGTAGCTGATATGCCTGAAATGCGTAGAAACGCTGATGGCTCTATTTCTGTACATAGAACTGTTGGCCCAGTTCGTATGTGGGCTCCGGCTACACCTGCTGAAGCAGCTCAGTTTGAACAGGCACAGCAGCAGCAAGCACAACAAGATCAGCCTGCAGCTGTTGCAGCTGTTGCAGTAGCTCCTATTACTGATAGTGATACTGAAGTTGAAATCGAGGATAGCCCTGCTGATATTGTAATGGTATCTGTTGTGGAGAATAACGGTGTACGTGTAAGACGTATGACTCGTGAAGAGGCTGAAAACCAGGATCTTGCTATTGTGAGTGTTATTGAAAGACGGTGATTATACAATGGCTATGAATATTAAAAATATTGAGTTTCAAGATAATTCGGCTGTAGTAACCATGCGAGACCCGGATGCCATCACTGGTATTGTCCGCAAAAGAGTGTCAATCGATGCTCTTATCAGATCCCTTGGCAAAATTAGCACGTCCCAGTCTATGATAATTCCTCCTAATTGCAGAGGCATTTGGGAAACTAAATCCAATAAGTATTTCCTGTTCATTATCCCTGCACACATGGGTAGAACTGCTGTATGCTGGTTTAGATCTGACACTGATAACTATGGACGTCCTGATAATGATACAAAGCTTGAGAACCAGCCCCCAGAAATTCAAGAAATGTACGACGGGGTTCAAGATGAGGAGTACATTAGAATTTTTAATACTCCGTTCCCTGACGCATGTGTGTTGATCAAAATGACTAAAGCTGGTGCTGATAAACTTCTTTTCAATGAAATCAGAGCATGGGCTATTAAGAGTACCATGCTTCCTCTGGATAAAACTCCAGTATATCGTTGGCCGTTCTTTAACATGTATGGAGATGCAAGAGTTTGTATTGGTGAGATTCCCAGAGAGTATCCCAGTGTAGAATCTGTTGCTAGCATCATCAACTATTTGTACATTGGTATAGGTAATCATGACCTTGACCATACTCCGTATGTTGATCCCAACAACAAACTTGGAATTAAAAACTCTTTCCAGTTGGTGAAATACCTGGAAGAAAATAAGTTTACTTCGTTTCCTAAAGATCTGATGTGTCGTTTTGGTACGTCGGTCATTGAAACAGTGGAAAACATCGTTGCGAATGGAAATTAATTGAAATTAATGGAGGTAGAAATGATGGCAGTTCCAAACCAATATAATAGATACACGTCTTTGTATACTGTGCCTAAAAAGCCAGAGCTCACAGAAGTCCAAAAGCGTCTGATTGAACGTATGCAGCGTAGCCGCTGTAAAGTCTGGGAATCTTATGCTGCGTATACTGCTGCAGAGGATTCTGAGAAAAAACCGGATAACTATTTCCCTACTAAAACTGGTTGGGGTATTGCACGCAAGCGCGTTCTTAATGGCAATATTGTGGAGTTCGTTACCACTGCTCCCGATTGTCCGCTGGTTGAAGAAGTTCAACCCAAGGTTGTGCTTGATATTCATAACAAAATCCCTGGAGAGCTGCTGCAGGAGATTCTTGCAAACTTCAACAAGGTTTGTAAAGACTCCAACAATGAGTGTGCTGCTCAGATTTACCGTGAGCGAGATGGTGAAAGAAAGTATTTCATCTATTATCCTGAACAAAAGGTTTCTACTGCTCAAGTAACCTATACCCATGATCCTCAACTCATGGAGCTTGCAAAGGCTTATGATCTTATCATGGAGCTGCATTCTCATGATTCTATGGGTGCGTTCTGGTCTGGTACAGATGACAACAATGAGAATACTTGCGGCTTCTATATGGTAATTGGCAGATTTAACTCCACCGTGGTTGAATATAAATGCAGAGCAAAACTTGATAAACTCTATGCTGACTTTGCGTGCTCCGAGATCTTCGATTTTGGAGATACACCTGAGGAACAAATCCTCACTCGTGCAAACTTCATTGCTCCGAATGAAGAGCTGGATAAGAAAATCACGAAGGAAAGCCTTACTTACTATACTGGTGCGTACCAAACTGGTTATGACCTGTGGGGCTATGGTGGCTATTCGTATCAAGGCTATAATGACTATAATTATGGCAAGTCTACTAAGAAATCTCAGAGATACCTTGCACAAACAGAGTTGGCTGCGCGTAAACGCCTGATTGCTAAATTGAAAGATGCGCCAAATGCTATTCTCCCTGAAGACGCTCTTTATAATGAGCTCTGGGATCATGCAGAGTATATCAAGACTAGAAGACGCTGGGAATCCTGTGGTTACTATGATGACCAGGCTCCCATGAAAGAGTGCTGGAAACGAATCCCAAAAAACCAGGCAGGCGCGGAAGAGGAGGTGAGTCAAGACGCCGTCGTTGCTTCTGATTATGTAACTCGCATGAGTAAATGTTATTCCGCAGACGGATTCAAAGATACTCCTGTGGCTGGTGGTATTGCTACTGGCATTGAAACTGCGGATTACCTTGCTGGCAATGGTGATGAAGCAGCTGCACGTTATGGTACACTTCCTGGCAAGATTCAACAATACAGTAATTTTGACTTAGATCTTGGCACCGCTGACGTGAACGACCAAGACTACAATGATAATCTTAATATGGCTGTGGCTAGCAGAACTGAGTCTCAGTCTAACATTGAGACATTCTTGCAGGAAGGAATGGGCGGAGTTCGTGAAGAGACTGAAAACAAGTTTATTGCTAATGTAATGAATATTGCGTTTCTTCACACTCCGTCAGCCAGTATCAACGTCGGAGTGTTCTGGGAGCTGCTTACACCGGTTGAGAAAACTAGACTTGCGAAAGCATTTCACTGTTCTGTTATGGATCTTGCTACCCTACTTATTGGTAGTAGCGCTGTTGTGGCTTCTCCTGATGTAGCAGAATTCTTGTATAAATGTATTCTTGGTGATGCTAAGTATGTTGAGTGCAAACTTGGTCTTATCACTACTAAGGTAATGGCGGAAAAGCCGAACACAGCTGCTCGCTTTGTGGCGCTTATCCATGAAATGCTTGAGGTTGAGAGAGATGTTAAGGAGGCAAAATAATGAAGAAAACTGTGTTAGCTATTGGACCTGCTAGTCCGTACACGAATCTTCTGGCAAGTATCCAGGAGCATTTGGATGACTTAAGTGTATTTAAACAAAACTTTAATAATCTTCATATCATCCAGCTTGGCGCTGGTGGTACTGGTGGTTATGTAGCATATGAAATTCTTCGTATGCTTGGTAATATCCCTGAAATGTTAAAACCATATATCCATTACACTCTTATGGATGGCGACGTATATGAACCTAAGAATCTTGGTCGACAACTGTGCTGTGAGGATGATATTGGTAAATATAAAGCAAAGGTTCTCGTAGAAGACTATGGTGAACTGTTTGGTGTTACTCAAGATCAAGCCTCTCACATTGACGAGTATTTCACTGATATCAGTCAGCTTGCTGTTCTCCCCAAGTTTCCGCTTCCCATCTGGACTGTCTTTGTTGACAATGATGTGGAAAAGTTCTTTAAGGATTCTGAGGCTGCAGTTGCATTTAACTCTAAGAAACCACATATAAATGAACCAGCTACATCGTTTATCATCATTGATTGTGTTGATAAAAACGCACCACGCAAGTTGCTCCACGACTACTTTGCAGATATCGACAGCCTTCCTGGAAGTCTGGCACGTCTAAATTATTGTGTCAATGCCTACCCGGATTTGGATAAGATTACAGCTACTGGGCAGCAGATTATGGCACACCATAGTGGTGGGGATAGTCTGCTTGGAAGTATGTATGGAATTACTCCGATCCGTGATATCTACATCATTTCATCTGGCAATGGCAAGTACACTGGTCAAGTATCCTGGGGAAGAAAGAGCTTCCTTGGTAACTCTGGTGGTGCTATGCATTATAAAGATATCTTTGGTGATAAGGACGTATCTTCTATCATTGGCCCAAAGATCAATGCAGGACAGGAAGCTGAACCTGCGGAGATTGCTCCGGAGATGACGGATGCGGATGTTAACCAGCTGCGTCTTAAAGCGTTGGCTGAGAATTATTTCACATCTGAGAATACTAAGTATCTCAAGAATAATCTGTTCCAAGAAATTGTAGAACCTGCTACAGGTGCTTTATCAAAAGGTTATATTAGGTCCATCCCAATTCCTATGAAAAACCTTGAAGATCCTGAGCTTGAAAGCGGACATCCAATGCTCAAGAACATGAATATGTTTATGTCTGCGTTTATGTCTACGCCTACTCCGTATGATAGGTTCCCAGAGCTTACTGATCTTGAGATAGATAAAAGAGAAGAAGCAATGAGCTGCGCCGAACGTGCTGAACACAATGTACAATCTATCAATGCTAACAAAACTGCAGCAGCGCTTGTAGTAAACTATTTTACGTCTATCTTCAATGGAATGTATATGTTTGAAAAGGAGGTTCCGGTACTTACTACTGAGACTACACGTTTTAATACCTTGACGGGTGAGTACTCTTCTGACCCGATTAATACGAATTCTCTGCGTATTCCTGTTGCTACACGCGAAAGACTGCGTGTGCAATAAGCTAACGGTGGGCTCTTTACGAGTCCACCATTTTATTTTTTTATGGAGGTATGCTATATGCAAATCCCAAGTTGGTTTATGGATAAATATTTTCCAGAAGGTGACGCACGGTCTGCTATAGTCTATGATGACGGAAACTTAAAGTCATTGTTAAAGATGGATATCAGTTCACGATCTGCTGGATGCGATATCTTTGGTGACTATAGCAAGGTGGAAGATATCATGGCAGTAATGTGTGAGCCAGTTGTAGCACATGAACTATCTCTACCAGCGCTGGAAGATTTGGTGTCTGATAAATATCATATATATAGGGTTGTTCCGCCATACTATGTGCAGTTATGGTATAAATATCAACTGTCTAATAAAGGCATGACAAGTAACTATGCGGAAAATGATTTTAAAGTTGATTTTATTACTGCGTTTATCATTGAGTTTCCGTGGGAACAAAAAGTACGTGATAGCCGAAGAAAAGTGAAAACAAAAATGTCTGCAGATCCTTATATGTATGACAAGAATTTATTTCATGAGTGGTGTTATCAACGTGATACTATTGAAGCAGTAGCACAGTTTCTTAACGCTTGTAAAATACCTGCTACTGATGAGGAAATCGCAAAACTATTTATATCAAGGTTTATCTGGTACTGCTTTGTTACTCAGTTAGATACACTTAAATGCCAGCCAACAGATGATTGGCTTGGAATTTATAACGGAACGTATAGGTTTAGATGTGCTGAGAGAGACTCTGACTGGAATTCTGGAAGGAACTGTGGTAACTGGGGTGGCCTTATTTCTGCTGGGATTAAAATTAGTCGTATCCTGGAGGATCCTAATTGTTTAGACTCTGTAAAATCTAGAGTCTTGCAACGAGCTAGACTGCTAGTAGTAATGTTTTGCATGTCTCAGTCCCCCAAGACTGTAAAGTTAATCCTTGAAGGTCTTATGACCTTTTCTGCTTTGATCTCAGGTACCTGGATGTTAAGCATTATTGAACCATTAGTGAAGGAGGTGCAGCCTTCATGGCTAAAATAAATGAGTTTACTTTAGTGAGCAATCCGAATGATGAGTTCAGTCTACGAGTATCACAGGGGACTAAGGAAATAATAGCTAAAGTCAATAATGTACCTCCTGATTTTCTAAGAGAGGCATTGCCGCCTAGTAGACTTGGAATACGTACTCCTGGACTTGCTCCGTGGCCATCTAAATTTAATGAGGAACCTGTTCCGTGTGGCTATTCTCTTGCGTTAAAGCACACGTATAAATTTGGATCAATGGTCCTTAAAATGCTCTTGAATAAACAAGCTAGACACAGATATTTTGCGTTAATACTTGCTTTATTTGGTAATAATGAAAATACAAATGAACTTCTTACAGCGATGTTGTCAAGAAGAAAGTTCACAGATGATATGTCATATTTAAGCGAGCAGATTGATATTGGACGCATGTCTGCACGAAGCTGGAGCAGTGTAGTCATGGACAATAGACCAGGTAGTGTAAAGTTTAATGATGCAAGAAATTCTCCGTGTGTATGGTCTACTTATCTTAAAAGTGGTTCGCTAACTGATGGTTATGTCTACCAACCGAACATATGGTTTAGAGATGTAAGAAATGAAAGTTTGTTTACTAAAATAACTGCGTGTGAGATGTTCCCAGAGCTTGCACCAAAGATTTTAGAGAGCAATACTAAGTATCCAAAGGGAGGAAAAGTTGATAGAATCGTAGATATAAGAACTCAGATTTTGTTTAATATGCTACGAAATATCTATGGGCTCAAGTATAAAGACGTTGTTGTAGATGTACCAACTGATCTAGACGCGTATGAAATAAGGTCTATTTTGTATGCTATTGAGGCTGCTGCTTCAGGATTAGGAAGTCAAATTTCTATTGTGGATCTTAGAGGCGTTGATCTTGACCTGGATGTAAAGTTAATGACTAGCATCTGGTATCGTAAACTGAGAGCAAATATGCTTACGCTGCAGGGAAACTATGGTATGCAGGGTGATACATGGCTCATGGAGAGGTTGCTCACTTCACTGGCTATTGTAATGAATGCTGGGGATAACCAGGAAAGTGAACTGTTAACAGCTAGTGTACGAGCAGTAGTTGATGAGAATGATCTTCAAGATACTCTTGAAAGCTGGGTATCTAAAAGAGATCTCCATGCTTATTACCGTGGCATGAATACCTTGGATGCAGTAAATGTTCCTGCGTCTACCTTGAGAGACTTTGAGGCTGGATTGGATGAAATTGTGCAGTCCTTGTCAAACAAGGACAACATTGTCAAGTGTCTGAAGGAGTTGGCTAAACTGCATAACTCTGATTTCGCTGGAAACGCATTTGATCCTAGTAGAGCGTCTAGCTATACGAATACGCAATACAACAACTCAGGGCTGTTTACCGCAAGCCTGATACCAATGATTACAAACAGATTCCATCTGTTAGACGCCATTTATAGAATGGACCCTTCTAGAGAATATGGATTTGTAGCTACTAATAGAAGATTTGTAGGCAGGTTCTCAAGGAGTATAAACTTCTACACATCTAAGTATGAATACAGTATAGGTATTCTGAAAAAGTGGGAGGAATTATGGGATACTGCTCTCGATCAGGTTTCTGGTACTGGGTCTGAATATCTTACAAGTGAGGTGCTGTATTGGAGCGCACTGTCTAGAGTCTTGGTAACAGACTGGCAGCACTTCTGCAGAATCAATGCTGGTAAGTCTAGAGACGAGCTCTTTGAGATGTCCATACTTACAGACAATCCGTTTTCTGAGGTTGAAAATAGTGTTCAACAGGAGATTGAGGAATATCAGTCTGGGTATACAAAGTGGCAAAGAGACATGCTTAAGTGGTGATTTGAACTTAGACGAGAGTGAAATACCTCTCGTCTTTTTTTTAGTTACTTAGAATTTGTATGAGAATCAATGTTGGACATGCCTCTCTCAGAGTCTCTAGGGTACCTAGATTCAATTTTTAGACAGGGGTGTATATAGTTATATACCTTGATGTAAAAAGTGTCTCAAAGTTAATCCTAGAAGCTCTCAGACACATGTCGTTACTTTTGACCGTTTTGCTGCGCTTAATTGCATATGGAGGGCTTAGTTAAAAAATACCGAAAAACCAGTGTAACCGCTACAACCCTTACAGGGCAAGGCTTTCCAGCTCCGGTTACACTTGTCTACTTATCAGACAATTAAAAGTGTAACCACAAAAGTCTCGATGAATCGAGGCCTCAGACATCCAAAAATATACTGGTTACACTTTCTACACTAAAAAATATATATATATTATATACGATACACGATACGCGCGCCTGCGCCTTGGGGAATTATTTATATAATAAATATATAGAGATACACACATAATTATATATAATATATATGTCTATCCAAAAAGGTGTAGAAAGTGTAACCGGGCCATTTTTGTAGTCACCAATCCCCAGTCTACCGAGGCTCACGCGGTTACACCTTTTTTAAAAATAGGTGTAGAAAGGTGTAGACAAGTGTAGAGAGTTGTCAGACAATTTTAAAAAGCACCGTAAACCCAGTAAAACGTTTATACTCCCCCGCCCCATCGTTGTAAAACAATGCTTTTCGTAGTATACCACACACAAGTGTCCATTAGTTCAAAGTTTTGACACACTCTGATTTTTCTGAAAACGATTACCTATCTTAATGCTATGTTTATCAAAGATAAAATAGTATGCAGCATATAAATTGACTTTTAATTTTAATAAACACACTCAGTAAGACTATGTTACACAAAGTTGTGACAAGTAAGTGACACTGTAATATATCTTTTAATTCTAATAACTTAGATAATTAAGATTATTCACACGTTACTATAAAATTCAGACAGCTCACCCTGTCAGTCATTGTCTTTCATAACTAAACATATATCACCAGCATACATAGCTCTCTCAGAGCTTACAAGGTACCTACATTTAATTTTTTAATCACACCCTATACAATCTATCAAGAGCAAACAAAGTCTTCTCAAAATTAATCCTAGAGCTTCTCAGACATATACAGCATATAAAAGAGCACCAGACGGCCACAGTCGTCCAGTGCTCTCATTGTTTACCATTGTATCAGCTCATATGCTACTCGTCCCTCAAGATGATTGTCACCATCAACACCCACCTGGTACGTCATACGGTTGTTACGGTAGTGAACACCATAGCTCTTGCCTACACCTTCGTTGTAACCAGCGTAGACACCGAGACCTACGGTTTTCTTTACATTTTTAATTGAGTATATGGTAGTTCCGGGTTTTACATTGCTCTCTTTGTCTACAATGACCTTATCACCATCACGGCGTTTAAGCTCTTTATCAATGTTTTCCTTGGAACTCTCTTCAGGGGTAAAGTATGCGCGGTCATACCTCTTATCTAATTTAAGAGTATTGGAGTTCGGGTTCTGATGAGACTTCAGGTCTCTGGAAAGCTGTTCCGCCTCTTCCAGCTTTTTGATCTCAGTGATCTCTTTGTAGACTTCGTTCTCTTTGTTCCCCATGACTTTATCAACAGTCTCCTGGGTTACTCCACCAGTGACAACCGTGATCCTGCTTCTGTTTGTGGACCAGTTCCACATGATCGGGTAAAAAATAAGCAGCAGAGTGATAAGCGGGATCAGCATTGATATGAAGCAGTGCTCAATGCACCATTCATGGAGTTCCTTCAGTTTCCCGTTTGCCTTCTCCATTAGTATCTTTATCTTTGTTAGCATCTTGCAAGCGCTCCTCACTAATATCTTCTAAATTGAGTTTTTCTCGTCTGGTCACAGAGACCCATACGTTCGTCCAGGTTCTCACAGCTTTTTCCATGCCCCATGCTCCCAATGTATGCATTACAACAAGCACCACAACGGAGATGAAGCATATCGCGGAGAAATCATGGTTACCAAGCATCATTACAGCGAGCATCGGTGTTACTGCACAGTTTACGATTCCTGACGCCATCGCCACACGCCATCTGAATATGTATTTCTTTGATTGGCGTCGATCAGACAGCATATTTCGTTGTAAATTGATATACGCTATATATAGAATCATGCCAAGAATAAAGCATATTATGTGCGCTATCACTGTTAGCACTGATTCAACCGTAAGGTACTCATGAACAAGTGCCTCCCTGACCAGCACTGTTATACTATTTTCCGGTATCTGATTCAAGCTCACCACCCATCCTTGCTGCAAGTTTTCGTTGCCTGGATCTGAGCACCGTGTAGGTAACACCCAGGATGACCATAAGGCCTACTGTAAATCCAATATTCACAAGGCCTCTAGCTATGATTGAACTAGTTTCCTCCAGATGGTCCTTTCCTAAGGCAGCACCAAACTCGTTTATTCTACGTATAGTCTCTGTAGACAGCGGTTGGACAGCGACAATCACGGCTAACGTAGAGTTATCTGACTGCGTCCCATCAGGGTTAGTATTAGCCTTCCCAAATATATCTGCGTGGTCATAGATATACGCAGGAGTCAGCAGATACACAGCAGATAGGTCTTTAACGCTGTTTGCTACTTCTCCTGGCTGCATAATACTGATCTTCCCAGTAACCTTGTCAATCATTGCCACACTTCCCTGCGGCATATTGAATAACTGCGTCAGGTCCCTTTGAATACGTATAGGGTCAGAGCTGTCTGACGTAAAGTAAACACGTGTTTTACTTATTACTGCTAAACGCACGTTCACACTTCCAGAGTACCATTTATCAAGATACCCATAACAAGCCCTGGAAATATCCTTGTAAACTCTGTTATTTTTGTTATCCGGAGCAAAATAGTTATCAATGTCCTTACGCAGCTGACCAAGATTCCCAGCGTAATCCTGTTCTAACAGTTCTGATACTTCATCTCGCAAACTTTTAGAGTGGACAACTGAAAGCCTGATACTACTCTCTACAAGTTCTCTCTGGTAGTACTTACTAGCAGTTACAGCCTGTGCTTGTAGATCCTTGTAATCCTCATTCGTATGCTCAAGTTCAGACATCATTGTGTACGCTGCAAACACTGCTACTACTGCAGTCATAAGCAACAAATACAAGCAGTTACGGCGAATGCCTATATTATGATTATCAATATACTTTAACACATCACCTTTCATAGTCTCATCCCCTTAAGTCATAGCCTTCTGTGCTATAGATACTACCTTAGTGTCCTCATACACATACATTATTACATCCTCAGAAGACCGCTTATCATTGATGTAGATTCCATCTGCAACATATTCTTTAGGGTTACTAACTGACATACTCAGTATTAACTGACTGCCCTTGTTTACTTTGTATGTTCCTGGTTTACCAAGGTTTGACTGGATAGTCGTGCCTTCACCTGCTTCTATATTAACAGTATACGTCTCTCGCTTTCCTCCCTGTGAACTGGGGAGCCTCATAATATAATACTTACATACATACGGAGTGATTACATTGAACTTTACCTCTGCCTGACTTGCTGTACCAGTCTCTGAAGAGTCTTCCTTGTAGCAGTACATCTGTCCCCCAGTACCAGTAGGGTAAATCTCTTTATCCTTCCACTGCCCGAACTTCTTGTATGCTTCATACCCACCATTTCTAGAGTATACACCAACAATATTGTGAAATTTATGAGTATGGCTTCTCATAATCGAAGCTGAGTTTACACTGTGTACAAATGATCCACCAGTTTTACCTATTGGACGCGCTCCACTCCAGCATACTGCAATTCTCTGACGCAAGTCAGGTGTTCCATTAGACCCATCACAGATAACCCAGTTTGGCGGGACATTACCAAGTTCACCTGACCAGATAGCTATGGAATACGGTGGAAAGTCATCCTCACTCACCAAATCCTCTATACTGTCTAGTTCCTTTAGATACCCGTCAATGAGATCCAGGAGCTCTGGGTAAAAAAATCCGTTTTCCGTAGTTGTTACCCTTGCATGTTCATGGTCTCCCCTTGCACCTGCATGGCGATCCAGTGCAGTAACAGTTGTTTGTACATTGTCTCTCAGTTCTGTAACAAATTCTTTTTTAACAGGAATATTGCGATACAGCGTTTTATCTGTGTACTCCTTGAGTACTACGTCTGAATTTGCCATTACTGATTCACTCCTATTTCTCGAATTTGCACAGTTCCTCCAATTATTTGGGCTACCAGTGACGCTGAGGCTGCTGTTGCCTCTAACTTAATAGTAATCAAATGTTTACCTTTATTTAAAGTCATAGATGAGTATACAGAATTAACCAGCATTTCTCCAGCATCTACATATGAAAGAGTGTTCGATGCCTCTGTACGTCCGTCCAACAGAACATCAACATTAACTTCAGCGCCATCCCCACGATACCCATAGAAATTACTAAATACTTTCGGTGTGATTTTCACTCTATATGTACCAGCTGCAGGTATTTCAAAGTTTACATTGGTTAACACATACTTTGTAGCCTTGTTCTTAACTTCAACCGTCTCAGAAAACGGAATATCTAGGGCTACAATAGGTTCAGGATCAGCACTTACAGCCTGAATAGCAGCACTACTGCGTGCATCATGAACCCTTCCAGTCCAGCCTCGTTCAGTTACAGTGTAGTCAAGTATTTGCATACCTGGGATGTCATGGTCACTATCAACGTTTAACTTCGTACCATAAAGGTAATCCTCATCAGTTACATACTCACCATTGATATATGTTTTAACTAATTCGTTCTGGTTGACTTTAACGTTGAGGATCTTGATACCCGTTACACCTACAACGTCCATATCATCGTAAACTCTGACATAACATGGTGTACCACGGCTTTCACCGTCTACTGTGAGACTTACTACGGCATGTGCTTCGTCTGTACTAAATTCTACAAGGATTATTGTTCCGGCTTTTACAGTCTTAGTTTTCACAATAGCACCATCAATGTAGACAGTACCACCTTCTGTAGGCTGGTGAACCGTGATAACGCAATCCTTGATATTATCGTCACCGCGCATAATAAACGGGACCTTGATGGTTCTAGGAAGCAACTTGTCCACAGTAAAGCTTGCATCACCACCAACGTAGTCAAATTCATCTTCAAAGTAACAGCTAGAGTTATCCCAATCCCACGAGCTCAAACGAAGATCATTAGGGATGGGGTTTCTAAAACCTTCTCCTTTTTCTGTATCATTCGGATACAGGCACCAGCAATTATAGAAAGTATGATGGTGTGGGACAATGCCTGACGACTTCGCAATAGCTTCATTCACATTTGTCTCACCATTTGAGGAAGAGTGCAGTGGGTATGTCGCTGTAACACTACCGCCTAACACGTACTTTCCACGTATATCAGGCGTTCCATTTTGGCCATTGCAATAAAACCACTTATCAGGCGGAGCACTTGGCCGTCCATCATACATGACTATAATACCCGCCGGTACACGTTGATCAACTCTGGATTCCAGCTCTGCTAGTCTATTCGCTATATCACCGATTTCCTTGACTATTTCCGGCGTAATAAATCCGGGCTGTGTAAGGCTTACAGCTTTGTGGGCTTCATAGTTCTCTAGTTTACGGTGATACTCAAGGTCTACATCTATTAACTTTATATTATTTTCTAACTCTACAAAATGTTTTTCTGATATAGGTGTCTCACCCGAATATATTGGGTTGTCTATCCAGATGACAACACCAGATATTTGTCTTGCCATGTGTTGTCCTCCTTAACATCCTGTAATATAATAAGTTATCGTATCCGTGCTGAGATGATCGCCTAGATTAACAACGATAGACTCAGGAGTAAATGACTTAAGCGTTGGCTGATCACTGTCTGGATTAGTATTCCGCAGTTTAACATTGAGTATCCTTGTTTTCATCGCTCTAGGCAACACGATTGTCTCAGAAACTCCCTGGCTTCCCCAGACGCTCAGCGTACCATCAGCGTTCTCTACCCAGTTATCACCTATAGAATCAGGATCTGATGATATCGTAACAGCTGCCTTGGTAGTCATTGCAGAAAGTGCAATAACTGTGTTTTCAGCTTCATCATCAACTGTCACATACTCTGGGTGATATGCACGAATAGCGAATGTAAGGTTATTTGTATCACATACTTTCCCATTACCAGGATTTCCGATATCTATGTTTTCTGACGTAATACAGTGACCAGTTATAGGAGGATCTCCAGAACCTGGACCAACACCACCATTACTGCCATTCCAGCCAATTCCAGTGCTACCTGTAGGGTACGTTGCATTAGAGTAATCGAACCATCCCCATCTACCACTATTGTTTAACCAGCTTCCGATTGCATGAAAATGTTTAGAAACTTTCCGCTCAGTAGTACTTAGTTCACCATAGGTCTCATTTACTGCCATGCAGCTATTCTGGATAACAGGTAATCGTAGCATTCCAGCAGTAGATGATTCTCCAAAGTACGGTACACTGCCATACTTGTTTTTATATGAAGTCCATGCAGACTCAGATATTACAAGGTTTGCACTCATTGCATACTGGTACAGACCTCGATACAGAGTTTTAGATATAAGTGATCCATTAAGCTCTAATAGTCCTTCAGGGATATTCTTAGATAATACAATGTGTATAGTTCCAACACCATCAGCAACTTCAGGTGCGATCTGTGACGTTTTCTTTATGACTGCAAGGGATTTATATGGTGGGACAATATCTACAGATTTTTGACCACCAGTATAAGACGGTATTACAGTTGTCACTGTAGAGTCATAGTATGCAGATGGCCATACCGTATCTGCCCAACCAGAATCTGATCCAAGTTTATTGTCATAGTACTTTAATTGTACACCTGAATACCAATTTATTTCTTTCCAGCGTTCTGAGAAAACATAGTTATTAAAAGAATGTGTATGTCTTGGCACTGGGAACTCTGTGATATCAACAGAATCCCTTCCTGATACCTCAGTGTACTCACTGTCAGACTTTGCTTCCATGACGAATTTTCCACGCATATCCAGGGTGTCATTACTGCCGTTACAAAGCACAAACCCCTCAGGGATTTCAGTTTCACTTTTTGACCAGTATAACATAGAACCTTCTGGTAGCACAGCTTCTTCAGCTCGTTTACGTAGGTCTGCTATTTGTGACTTGAATCCTAGCAGTTTGTTATACAAGTCCTTATCCATGAATCCTGGGTGCTCCGTAGTTCCTACTACGTGAGCAGCGCCACGGGAACCAATATGATCACGTATCTTTTGCGCGATGCTTTCAAGGTTATTCCGTAGTTCAGGAATTCTTTCCTTAATAACTACTTTGTCTTTCACTGCCATCTCTGTACCTCCTTAGTAGTACAGGGCATACCCTGCACCAGAGTCATCAGAGAACAGCGTTGCATCACCCATCTCAAACTTAAGCCTACTCCATGTAAGACGTAGTGTGTTCAGGTTTGGCATTGCATACATAAATACCTTTGCGCTTACAGCATCAGCCGGAGCAACTGCAGCGGTAGACACATATTTCGGCTGATATACATGCGTTATGTTAGTTTTAGTCGTAGAAATTTCAGCGCCTTCAGTGTTATACCATGTTATACCAATACCTGCTTCTCCTGAAGAGCCTTCCTGAGAGTACATTACTGCACGGAACGTATACAGTTGTGATGGTTTGATTCCTATAGTATCAGAGTACACTCTTGATTCTTCAGTAGGTGTACCAACCCATAGGAAACAGTTGCCAGCGTATGTATCATTATGTACTGGGCTAAAGAACTCTTTATTATAGTCATTCCAGCCAATATATGCTAACCTAGCAGTAGGATTGAGAATAAGATTAACACCAACCTTGTCTAACACATCTTGCACTGACTCACCTGCGTCAGCTGCACCGAGGTCGTTAGACTTTTTAAAGCTAAACGCTTTTTTAGCTAGTGAAATGATATACAACTCAATATCATTGATCCATTCCTGGTCATAGCGTACTTCAGTTACAGGGCCATTAAAGTAATCAGCGTTAATACGATCAGTACCGAGTATAATGTCACCCTTGGTAACCTTTGCAGTATCGATGAGCAACTGAGCTGAATATATTTCAGGTCCAGCAATGACTGCATATTCTACAATGCTTTTCTCTGGATTCTCTTCCTGAGGGCGTATACGTAAGCAGTTAAGCAAATACTCGCCCAGATACTGATTAGGAACAGTAAACTCATCACTATACGTAACATTACCATCATCATAGATATACAATGAGAAAACAAGGTTTGTACCATCCTTACTGCGGTGTACACCGCCAATCTTTACATTCCCCATGCTAATAAATGCAGGTCCAATAGGTCCAGAATGTGTGGCAAGGGAATACGGTTTATATATTGACCAATTAAGCAAACTAATGTTTCCTAAGTTTGGCTGAATAACATTTTTATATTCACAAGTGCACTGTTGACGGGTTGTCGTAGTATACGGGGATAAAATACCACCAGCCTGAACCATAACATTTTTAAATGTAAATAGAGCTCGACTGTCAGAGTTTTTAAAGCGAACAGTCATTTGTACTTGGAAGTACTTGCCAGAGCTTGGTACATCAATGTTCTCTATGCCTACAACGCCATCATAGCTGCCCTTAATAACAGAGGTATCATGAGAAGCTACCTGGGTTACTTGGTCACTGGTAAGGATTTTAAATCTATACTGAACTTCAGTAGCAGTGGAAACCATGTTTGACGAAGTTGTAAGTGTAAATCCACCAGAAACTTTGTTTAAAGCGTTTTCAATGCCAGTCAGTGGGATTACTGGAGAAGTAATAGTGACATCACCTGGAACAATATCATCATAGATATCCATTGTTGATACCTGCAAATACGTTTCAGCAGCAGCAGTCACATTAGCTTTCAGACCATCAGTTACATTGACAGTCCAGCCAGTCAGTGTCTTTAACGAGGAATCCGCAGATCCATAGCTCATCATATTAGTAGCAGCACGTTGCGGCCATGCTGCACCGATAAACGTAGAATCCGCCAAGAATACATCTTCTGGACTTGTCGTAAGCTCAGGGGCTTGCAGACCTATTACATCAATACCTTGGCCTTCACAATGTGACAGAAATCGTGTGTTATTAGTAGTAAACAAGGAAGAACTGCGAGCCATGTAGGTCATCGCTGCTTCCATTTTAATGTCCCTGTTAATTGAATCTACAACAGATCTATTAAAGTTCTCAGTAGTGGCTGCTTCACCACTTTTTATTTTAATTTTATCATAGTCAGTTGCTGTAATTACAGGGGTATTACTTGAAAAATCCTCAAAATTCATACAGGGCAATACCTCCTCTCTATGTCTACTCATATTATACCTGGGATATAAGAAAACCTCCCCAGAAACCCAGGGAGGTTATAGTTAAGCCAGGTCAGACAAGGAGAGACGATACTGCCACGACTTATGGAGTGGTGGTGGTAGTAGTTGTCTTTGCAGCAATAGCTGCCAGTACTTCTTGAGTAGACAGGCGGTTCTTGAGGTCAGAGATCTCACTGCCTTGACGGTCAATAATACGAGACTGCTCACGCAGCTCCAGTTGACAGAATTTGTCGTTGATAATCTGGGTTTGCGCATCAATCTTAGCACCAAGAATATTGGTTTGCTGTTGCATCTGAGTGCTCAGGGCATTGGTTTGATTGATTATCTGCAGCTGGTTCTCGTAGTTAGATGTGGTAATCGCATTTTTAACTTCGCAGCAGCAAGCCTGCATACGGCTCATCATGTCTGCATTGCCAGCCTGGATAGCATTGATAACCTGTTGGGTAGACATACCTACTTGTCCAGCAACTTTATCAATAGCACACTGAATGGCGTTAAGTGCAGAGGTTACGGAGTTCATATCACAGTTAAGAGCAGCACTGATACGCTCAAGAGCTTCTTTGTTGCCATTTACAGCTTGCAGCATTAGCTGGTCACTTACTCCGGCAGCTTGAGCCTTAGCTATCGCAGTTTCTACTGCACCTGTAATAGCTGCGTCATTAATTGCTGCACCAGCGGCATTCTGACCTCTGTTTCCAAACAGTCCACCATTACCGTAGCCAAATAGCAGAAGCAGGAAAATCCATAAGAAGCCGTTGTTTCCACCGATTCCGTTGTTGTCATTGTTTTTCACTGCATTTTGCAAGAAGTTCGCCAGGTCAAGGGACATATTCTCATTCATAGTCAGTTTCCTCCTATACATAGACGATAGTGCTTGGATCCATCACTTTATGAGTCTAGTATAGCATAGAAAGAGTAACAAAGTTGGCTATGAAATCACCTGGTTTTCATCACAGTTCACAGTTAAAACATTCTTAATCTCCTAAACAATAAAAAGCCCGTCACCCCAGGAGCGGGCAACGGACTTCTCTATAGATTTGACATACATAGCAACTTTTGCGCAAATTTGTCAATCCGCTTTAACAGTGATTTGACATGCCTGTCAAGTGTTGATGGTGACATCCCTAGTTCTTCTGCTACAAATTCTCTCGTAGGCCTGAAATCACGTTGACGGTAGCGTAGTTCTAGAATCTTACGCTCCTCTGGTACCATCCCAAGAAAGTTGCATAGGCTTTCATAGTCTGGCTGTGGGATTTCTTCGAGCATCTGCTCGATCGCCTTACGGTTTTGTTTTGTCAAGGCCATTTTAAGCCTCCTTGAACGCGGCTTCCAGAGGTTTCAGTAATACATTCTCCAACCTGCTAACACGTTTTTCTAAAACGACCACCGGGTCTTCACTACCTGCATGTGTATTCTGTGTTGACTGAGATACATAAATGTACTCCTGGCCTCCTAAAAATAGATGCAGACTGTCATTATCCTTACAATGATAGCCTTGTGGAGCTGTGAAACTTGATTGTTTAGCCGTTGGCGGGATGAGAGTTTCACTGTTAACTGTAAAAATCGTTAGGGTTTGTGGCCCTGTAAGATTAAGCATATGGAATCACACTCCTTAAGTGGATGTATGTCCCAGTTGACCCAGCTTAACGGTCTAGTTTTACTTCATCAAACTTTAGTTTTACAGTGTCAACATTGAGTCCTTCAGGAATCTCAATATTAACAGTAGGATAAGCGGATAAATCTATGTGAACAGTGTCAATATCAACACTCTCTGTCTCCTGTAGAGCGCCTCCAGAAACACTGTCATTTGCTATGATGCAATCTGCATATTTTTTCACTACTGGGATGTAGTCTAAATCGTCTACAACGTCAGAATATGGGAATTTAAAGGACAATGTATACCCTGATTTAGGGTCTAGTCCTTCGATTTCCATGACAATCTCTGCCCCTACCACGTTTAACTCATTTACACTGAATTTCCACGGTATTTCTAGGTCAGGTATGTCCTCATTCTTAGTAGTATCGTGTATTTTTACAGGGATTTCAGTAGCATAGATTGTCGGAGTACTCTTTGATAACTCATCAAAATCAGCTTGAAGGTTTTTAACCATCGTCTGATAAAGGAAGTACACATCATATGACTTAAGTTTAGGCCAGTCGATCGGTCTAATTCCAATGTCATATACACGTAAATCAAGGGCTTCCGTAGTAATTACTGAATAATCCCCAGTTCTTGCTACTGCAATAGCGGAACATTTAACCAATCCTGGAAGTAAGATGTCTGCAGGGATTGGCACTGGTTTACCAAGTTTGATAACTGGGACCATAGCTTGTCGTCCACTTGCTGCATGTTGGAAAATAATAGAAACATCTCTGTTTCTCCATGCTTCATCAAGTGAATCTAGTTGTACATAGAACGAATTAATCTGATGTGCAAGAAGCTTGACATATTCTTGGTTAGTCAAGATAGTCCGCTGTACAACAAGTTTTAAGATGCGTTCAGGAGATATTTCTGCGGTTGTCTGTGCAGACTGCGCAGCTAACTCTTCCTGGCGTTTCTTCTCAGCTGCCTGACGATTTTGCTCCCATACAGGAAGCTCAATCTCATTAGAATCAGGACTTTCATATTGGGGTAAGTATGGGCGGGGATCAATAAACTTCTCAATGCCAGTTACACACTGACAGTCAGAACTGCTATACGGCCACGTCACTTATCATTCCCTCCCATGTTATTCGTTTTCTTTACTACAGTGTTGAGTACTGCAACTACCTTTTCATTGGGCTCTGGTGGACCAAAAGGTTTACCAGGAGCACCAGGATCTGTGTTATACTTGGAATTAGTTATCTTATTCCCTGTAAGCCATGTAGCGCATATACCAACCGCAGTCATATATGCAGTACATAGTTCACCATATCCAGACCACGCACTAGGAGTAGCCTTGAATGCAATAAGATATATGGTAACTCCAATGAACAACACTGTTAAAACGATGATCAGTCCACCAGGTAGTACACGGTTAATACTGTACACTCCGGCTTCCTTGAACATCTCTAATAACTTATTAAAACTTTTACTTAAACTTTTCCACATCTTTTCTATAGTCTTCACAAATTGTAATTCTGTAGTCTACAGCAGCCTGATGCTCAAGTCTACATCCGCGAGCATTCTCCCAGCCTTCTGCAAAGTAAGCAAAGTCACACCCTGAAAGTACTTGAAGTGAGTAGCCCAAGCAGTAAAGCCCAGAGGACTTAATAAACACTGGAACATCATCATGCATTACAGAATCTGCAATGTGAAACTCTGGCAGCACAGTATGGCCAGTGTCTACCAAGAACTGCTTAGCAGACTCAATAGCTTGCTCTTTTAGTTTTTCAAAGTTAGTTTCTATTTCCTCACTTGTCAAGCCATTCATAGGCATGGAAATAAAAATAAAGTAGTGTTTCAACTTATTTCCTTCTTTCTACTTGTTACTTTGCAAACCCATATACAGTCCAACTTCCAGAGATAGCTTCACCATAACCTTTGCCACCCTGTCCTCTTCCGTTTACTGTAAAGTCGGTGGTAGTTTTAGAATATACATTAATAGCAGCTGAACTACCAACTGTTGAGCTAACATCATAGTTCTTCCCTGTTAACACAGTATAGTTGGTATCCTTCATTGGTACATGCAGAGTCACCTTGGCATCATATAAGCTATCTATATAGCCCCCCTGCTCTACCCAACCATTGGAGTATTTCCTATACCAGTTTTTGCCATCAGAATATGTGTCTGTTATATAAATATTCATGAATTAATACTCACTCCACCGTCATAGTAATAGAACTTAGTTTCTCAACGCCGGTCTTAGGCACTGCTTCAACTTTAAGCTTGGTTTCGGCTGGCTTTACATACATACCAGCTGGTGTGTCAACTCCATTTACTTTCCACATATGCTTTGCAGATTGCTTAAGGGTCAATGCATACTGCTTCATCCAACCACAAACATACCAGTGTCCAGTAGCACTCGCGCTAAATCCTTTACCACCTTGGCCACGACCGTTTACCATGAACGACTTAGTAGTCTTTGTATACGCATTGATAACATGAAAACTGTAGTCCCCTGTATCAGTGCATTTTGAAGTAAGCAAAGTGTAGTCTACGTTTTTCATAGGTATTTGTAAGGTAACTACTTCATTGTATAGTCCTTTAAAGTATCCACCTTGTTCAACCCAGCCATCCGACCAGATTTTATACCACTCAGTGCCATTCTGGGTAATCTCAACGATATAGGGAGCCAACACTGGAGTTATGGTTATATCTTGCTTAGGAATTAGTGCTATACTCATCTAGAACTCATTATGACTCTGTTTTGGCTTTGGTCTTACGCTGATGTTTCTTTTTAAGCTCAAGGATCTGAGCTTTGAGTTCTTTGTTTTCTTTGATTAGACGTTTAACCTGGTCTTGCATAGAAAGAAACTTTTTAGTAACTTCTGAACCAAGATTAAACATCTGTTTTCTTTTATCTGCCCAATTGTTCATTTTATATCACCATCTTTATTAGCTGAACACATGATAATCGATTGATCCGGTTTATATCGAAGATATTGTGGGCACATCAGTTCATCTCCGAATTTACGCCGTTCAAACATTAACACTCTATCTTGGTAATAGATTGCAACGTTTTCTAACTGCTTGATCTGCTTTACATACGCAGCGTTTTCTTTGCAAACTGCTTCCAACATACCTTTGGTAGAAGTAAGTTCACTGGTTAGTCTACGAACATCGTCGTCATAACACATCTCATTTGTACGCAGTTTAAAGTTTTCATTTTCTAACTTTGTAGCTTTCACTTTACAGTCATACAGATCGCGCTCTAGTTGGTCCAGTTTAGCTATGTGTGAACCGAATACCTTATCTATACATCGGCCAATCATTGCCCTCATAGTAGCAGCCTTCTTTCTAGTTGTATCTCATTGCGTATTTATATTCCTATAGCAATCCAACGTCTTGGAACAGACACTGCAGTATTAAACTTATTAGTAGTTAGAGTTGTAACGTACCAACAGTTACCACCGATACCACTATTATTTACTAGCGGGGATACAATAACGTTTAGCACTTTAGTAGGAAACTGAATTGGGAACGTTACTTCACCACCGTCACTATATCCCCACTGAATTATAAGTCCATTCGCAAATTTAGCATAGCCATTCTGCGATAAATCAGATTCTACAATACCAGCATTGTATTCATCTGCAATAAAAGTAGTATCTCCGATGATACCAAAGGCACCAGGATTACTTATGTTGGTTGTAGCATGAAGCTGTAAATTTAAGTCCTTGTATTCACTGTGGAGGGGGGGGGGGCAACGGTTAGGGTTTCGTCATTCATAGTAGTCATACCTTTCCATTTTTATTTCTACTATCATTATACCTCATTGTAGACACTGTTGTCAAGAAAAATTAAAAATAAAGTTAGAACTTAGTAATCTTCTACGTCTACAGCGTGAGCATTGATTGTACTAGAATAGGAAATATTCAAATATGCACCTCCTAACTCTGAGCCACATAAAACTGATAACCTGTAAGTTTTACCTGGAGTCACACCCACATATCTTGTTATCTCATCCGTACCATTACCGTTTATTCCCGCTACCGCCCACAATTTATTGAATTTATCATTTATGTATGATTTTATGGAAGCTTCAGCGACAAAATTGTCATCTTGCTCAATTATTTCAGCAAAACAATATACTTTTACTACCTTGACTCCACTTGGTATAACAAGATCTATAAATTCATTGGTATAGTCGCTAGCTTCATAGAGTACAGTTTCTTTATCTGGCAAAACAGCGTTTATTGTTGTACTGAACGAAGTATTTCTATTAATGTTAAAGTTATAAGGGTTAGATACTGTTGTTTTATTAGCCATAGTTAGTCACTAGCTATGACCTAAGTTTATTCTAAGTTAATCCATAAATACTATTACAAGGTTAAACCGGGCATTGTTCCATTTATCTGATTCATAGGATTCATCACACTCATACAAAGTTGTGTCCTTCTCATAGTAAGTTCTAGTTAACGTTAAATTATTAAACGGCCCACCATTTATTATAATACGTGTTTTAGGAATCAATCCCCGAAACGTTACATACGTGCCGCTAGACGTTGATTCTCCCCAATTACTTACTGTTTCAGTCAAAACTCTTACAAGAGTATAGTTTCTGATTGTTTGTGGTAGATTCCTTGCGTATAATGAATTTGACCATTCCTCATCTTCAGCATAGCTTTCATATATCATAGTGATTGGGAAAGTGACACCAGCAGTTACACTTGTAGAAAATATCGTATTTTTACTTATATTAAAAGTATATGGATTACTTACGGATGAACTCATTGTTAATCTCCTTCTAGACATTACTACATGCTAGAAGGAAATACTATCATTCTAAAGTTATAGTTATTTGTTTATTAACGTTATTTACAAAATATTCTTCTATGTCATCTAAGCCGTCCAACATAATATATATACATCCAGTAGTAGCTTCATCATAATGATTGTCGCCAAAGCTATAAGTAGAATTATTTATAGTGATACTATTAATATTTATATGTTTATCAAAGCTCATATAAAACATATTAATAACATTTGGACCTTGCACAGTATATTGTACTGTTTGTTGGATAAAAATACTAGAAATTTTTATTCCATGATAAGTAGATGGAGAACATTCTCCAAATACTGGGTCTCCAGTATTTATATTACTCGAATATCCATAAAAATAACTTGTTGTATCATTCTCACTTTCACTACTACTAGTACTTTTAGATGTACCAACTGTAACAGTAATAGTATTTTCAGGCATACATGTTGTACTAAAACCTATATCTTTAGTGATATTAAATGTATAAGGGTTAGAAACTGTGCTACTAGCATGTAGTTGTAAATTTATATCATTTAAACTAGTAGTATTATCACAGTTGGAAGGAGAAATACAATGAGCCACCGTTTGATTTAATAAACTTAGGCCACGATTTCTCCTTTCGTAGATTTTGTTGTGGTAAGAGCTTGATACCCCCCCCCCTATAGATGGGGAAACAAGGGGATTATTTTGTTTATCATCGAGAGTCATAATGGGTATACATTATGACATCCAGGGTTAAATCTTATAGTTTTAATAATCTGTTACTGTTGGCGTTTGTTGATTAATAGAAGCAGAATAGTAAATATCTAGGCTAACATCTGAGTTTCCCGGATCTAAGTCTGCCATAGCCCAAATGCTTATTTTTAATTTGTAAATTTTACCAGGTGTTACTCCAATATAATCACGTACAACAAGAACTAAATCGCCATGTATTACAGAGTCACTTTGAGATGCCCATTTTTTATTATTTTCTATATTAGTTATAGAAATAGTACCACTATTAGTAGACTCTGATTCATCTGATGATGCATCTGCATCAGCTTCAACATAAATGACATTAACTCCATTTGGAATTTTTAGTTCTATAGTCTTTTCGATATATGCACTGTCTCCAGCGGTAGTATAATCACTATCGCTAAATAAGCTTTGATTATCATTTGGAAGTATTGCCTGAATTAAACTACTAAACCCAGTATTTTTAGATATATTAAAACTATATGGATTAGAAACTGTTATAGAACTCATTATAGACATTCCTCTCTACGTATACATAAAAGTAATCACTTCCAGTATTCATAAAGAAAAGTGCCTATTAGCATTCAAGGATTATTAATATAATTTTAACTCATACGTATTGTTAGGGTACCATGGTGCTTCAATTGTAGCGTTCTGCAATGTATATGAATAGTTCATACCATTCATGCCCATCATAGGAATAGTTACGGTAACGCCTGAAGTTTCTAAAACAATGGCATTCCCAACGCTTTTATTAACAATTATCTGCCATGCTGGAAACCCATTAACATTATTAGAACTAGCAGTAGCATAAATTATAGCAAGTATATTTGCACCTTTAAAAACCGTAGGATTTAAAGTTCCAAAACTTGCAGTATTATTAAGCCATCCAATAAAAGAATATCCTATCGCTTCTGTTTGAAATGGTTGGTATGTACCGGATCCTCCACACGTAATTTGGTAAGTAGCGACCTCAGGTTCCAACTGAGCACCAAAAGACTTATTTCCCTGAATACTGAAAGTATAAGGATTAGTTACTTTAGTGCTCGCATGGAGCTGTAGATTTAAATCCTTGAATTGACTTGATAGAAGAGGAAAGTCTATATCTGAGTTGCTTAAACAGTTGTCTAAACAGGTTAACCCAGATGTCTTTCCTCCTCTTTGTAATTTTGTGGAATTCTCCGAGTACCCACCCTGTATGGGGGGGGGGCAGCGGTTAGTAATTTTTTATTCATGGTTTTCAGGTTCCTCCGCGTCTGACATTGTAAGACTAGGATATAACTTGTCATTCTTATCATATACAGCGACAGTTACAGGAGTTCCTTTTAATAGCTGGATACAGTCATCTTCAATGACTTGGCCATTAATAACAACCTTATCGCCAGTTTCTCTACGAACAAACAGGTCAACAATGTGTTTATCCTGTTTCATATCATTCAACTCAGCTTGCAGTTTTTCGATAGTGTCTCGCGCTGCAATTAAGTCCTTTTTATATTCCTCAACCTGTTCACGTGCATAATCACGTTCAGCTTCCAGAAACATAATTTTAGATTTAGGCACACCGCCTAACCATGTAATTAGTTTATCTTTGATTGACATTGATATTGTATCTCCTTCAGTCTTTCCCAAAAAGCATATCACAAGCGACTTTAATGATTAACATTGATGATACCAGGTATGCGATACCTGCTAACAATTCTGTTCCAAATTCTATGTCTGTGAACATGATTCATTTTACTCCATAGTAAGCTCTGTAGGCTTGACATAACCACTGTTAGCGAAACATTCGACTTTAACACTAGTCCCTGAATTATAAGCATAAGAACCGGCGTCTTTATTAACGCCCTGTAACTGCCAATAACCATTTTCAACGGGCTTTAAAGTGACTCTATACTGGATAACCGTAGCTGCTGTTGCAGAAATTGTGACAGCGCCAGTTATTGTACCACTGGTTGCCGATAAAGTACCAGGTTTATAACCAGAAGAAGCTAAAATGGTTGCCGTCCATTTATCTCCATAGTTAGCAGTAAAATTACTTGTATAGTTAGTTCCATTGCAGGTAACTGTAATGGTCTGGTGAGCTGATTGTACTATAGTTACTAAATAAGAAGCCTTTGATGCTGGACTAGCAGTAATTGTCAGGTTACTATTAACGTAACCACTAGAAGAGGATGGGCTTCCTGCAGTATAACCTGTTGCAGGAACAACAGTTACTGTGTAAGAAGAGCCCGCTAATGCCTGGAAACTCGAAGTATACGTAGTTCCATTGCAGGTAACTCGAATGGTCTGATTATCTGATTGGGTTATAGTAACAGTAAAATAGTTTAGTACCTTAGATTGAACCAAATATTCGGTGCCACTTTTTTTTACTTTTAATGTAGTATCAAAACCTGTTTTGCCAGACAAATTACTTGGCACCAAACCAAGATAGCATACCGTATTATTGTTTTTTATCTCCCAAGTTGATCCACCAGTAACTGTTTTAGGAGTGGCTTCATCTATAGTAGTATAGCATATACATTCAGTTATGGCAGAGCCAGACTTGAGATGTAATCTATTGGTTAATTCGGCCATAAAAATTACTCCGTTGCGGCCCCATTTTTATTCTCTGCTTCTACTGCAGCCTCCTGAAGTTTATCACTACCGTCAGGATTTTTAGTAGTATCAAAATCCCATCCTATATTGATAATATCAGCTACATACTTATCGTCTTCAACAGAGTTAATATAATTCTTTAACACATTGTATCTGATATGGAGCTGATTACTTCTATAAGCTACAGCCGTGTTTATTCCTTTGAAATCATTTACGGTTACTTCTACTCTCTGATTATCCGCAGTGGTCCACTCTATAGACTCAAGATTATTATCTTCTAAGGACTGTCTTGCTTTATCTAATCTTAACAGACTGTCTTTGTCCGCATCAAAACTGTTGTTGTTATACCAGATCGGTTCCAGCTCTTTTTCATTACGGATCAGTTTGAGTCTTTCTATTTGCGCCGCCTTAGCTTCAGCTAAAGAGTATACTGATTTAATATGTTGGATCTGGTATCCGTTTTCTGTAAAAGCAATACAGTCCCCCACTGTCGGCTCTTCCCCATTGATGGTAACTCCGGTTATATCAATAAAAAAAGAGTCAGCCGCAAAGAATTTCCTATATTCTTCTAACGGAACCCAATGACTATTGATAGAAACAATCTTACCATACTTAATTTCTGCGAACTTATAAGTAGGCTCAGATTCATCTCTAGTCATTGTTACATAAGTGTATTTTTCTTCTGACATTTTTTCTCCTTATCAGTTCTATCAGTAATAACGTCAGGATATATAGTTAATTCAACGTATTTTCTTTTATTTCAATAAATCTCTATGCCGGTACTTGTTTTAAATGTCTTAGCTACTAAAGTACCAGGCGTAGTATCTAAATATACTCCAGTATCAAACACCTGGGTTCCAGTGTTAGTTGTAGTAAACGTTGTACCAGTTACATAGGCCTTAGTAGTTGTAGCTAGAGCATTAGTTACTTTAGTATCAGTGAATTTAGTTTTTAGCTTCCCATAGAAATATGAGAGGCCGCTTTCATCCAAAAATTTAGCCATGTTTTGCTCCTTTTCTTCGCCAGCAGTCTCTGCCAGGCAAGCTTCAATTATAGTTTATACTTCGTGAGAATAGACTATATCTTTACATTTCTGATAAAGCTTTTCCACTCTATCATTTACCTTTAGTCTGTTCTTTACTACTGCATCATGAATCTGGCTTATAGCAAACCAGTTGTGTTCAAAGTCATGAGTAAGCAGCCACCACATAGCCAAATTAAGGTGCATCCAGGTGGGCTGCTCTGTTAATTCAGCTTTATGTTTAAGTATACTCGTATAGGCATTAATTATTGATGCTAACATAGTGTATAATCGCCTCTACTTTCACTCAATATTATACCTGACTGTATTGCCCCATGGTCCATCTACTAATTTATTATACCTAAGACAAAAATATAGAGCCTAAGTAGTTTGAAATAAACCACCAGACTCTATATAATATCTATGCCAGATTAAGCAAACAAACCATCAATAGTGTCATTATCAATAACACTTGCTTCGTTTACCGGGGTATAACCTAGTGCGGCAGTAACATTAGCCTTAGTAAGACTAATAGTTCCAGAGGTTACACTAATGTTAGAACCTACTTTTACACCACCTAGAACTGAAGCAGTTGCAGGAGGCAATGTATACACGGTATCTGTAAATTTAGCTCCACTTGGAACAGATGCCTCCAATGTAAACGTTGTAGCAACAGGGATACCATTGCTAAAGTATACTGGGTGTGTAGCTGAACCAGCATTTGTGTTTAACTTGTTTGCACTTGCAGCAGCAGCAGTTTTACCCAAGTATGTAGTAGATGCATCAGTTTTAGTCAGATATGTAGTAGACGCATCAGTTCTAGTCAGGTAGTCACTCATGTCCATCTTCTGAGTGCCAAGAGTTTCCCACTTGCTGTTTACATAGATATATTCTGTGTATAGGTTGTTGGTTTCACTACCAGTTTTCAGCAGATATATGGTTGTAGTAGATATATCAGACGTTGGTAGCTCAGTAACTACTGAAATAGAAAATTTAGGAATTGCAGATACTTTGCCATCAACTTCATCCTTTGTGTAGTAGCTATCCAAAGATTGATGACTAGTCAACGGCGTAATTGTTTCAGTACCTAATGTGATTACACCATTACTAATCTTAGCATCAATAATACCATAACCAGCCAGCGTAGTAGCTTTATCAGCTTTGTTAGCAATCTTAGCATCAATAGCTGCACCAACTTGTGAAGACGTGGTGAAGTTTGCTTTAATATTTGTAACTAACCGTTCGAGTCCTGTTTGGTCTAAATAATTTGCCATATTAGTTATTCATTCTCCCTTTGTTGTTGTATGTCTGCAAACAACGCATCAATTGCTTCATCCGAAATCATAGGGACACTTGTATAGGGAAGAAGGCGCCAAGCAGTGACGCCATCTCCTATTTTGGAAAACCCAGTATTAGTTTCATAGCCTATTTGACCATCTTCCAACACAGGGTTTTTAGCTTTCCAATTATCCGCAGTATCCCTGCGTTGCCGCATAACGACATTGAGCACACATGTAGTCATTATGCCACCCCTTTATTAGAGGGCAGCTGCGCCACCATCTAGAACTAGAGTATCTCCTTCTGGAATGAAGAGTTTAGTTGTGCTGAGGCTTGCCGCCGCAATCTTTTTATCAGTTACTGCTCCATCAGCCAGTTTATCAGTGTTTACAGCTCCAGTACCAATGCTTGGTTCAGCTACAGTACCTGTCAAATCACCTGTAAGAACATCCTCTTTCTTTGCATACGGGGTAAGATCTGCTGTATCTGCTACACTGATAGTACCATCGTCAGTGACAGTTATATTCTTGCCAATCTTTACGCCACCAAGAGTATCTGCAGAAGCAGTTGGCAGAGTATAGGGTTCACTTGCAAGGACTACCTTATCTTCTACTTTTTTCAGAGCAGCATTAAGGGAGTCTGTTTCCTCAAAGTAGGTACCAGTATAACCAGTCATCGCAGTGATATCACTGGATTTATGCGTATGCGCCTCAGGTTTAAACTCCTTTGGCTTGTTTTCTACTCCAGACCAGTCGATAGCAGTTGCACGGCCAGCAGTGTATTCAGTGAACGCTTCAGCAGTACCAAGTTTGGTCTCATCAGAAACAAGGTATAGGATACCTGTCTCGGTTACTTTTACAGTATCACCATTCTGTACATCTTTGATAGTTAGTGCAAATCTAGCAGTGTCATTAGCTACCAACACCAAATTATCTAGTGCACCTTTTGGCAGACGTGCAATATCAATAGTACCGGTGGTAATCTTTGAAGCATCCAAGTCTGCCAGAGTAGCATTGATTTCAATGTTTTCAGAGCCATCAAAAGTTGCAGCGCCAGTAACAGCACCACTCAATGCAATATTTCTAGCAACAGCAAGTTTATCTGCAGTCTCTGCAGCATTAGCTTTACCACCGTCAAACTTAGCTTCCAGTGCGTTAATGGCGTCCTCAAGACGTTTATCTACATATGGAAGGCTATTCCACGCAGTTGTACCATCACCGAATTTTACTCGGTTAGTATCTGTTTCTCTACCTGCTTCATTTTGCAGTAGGACAGGATTTACGCTTTTCCAATTTTCGGCAGTGTCACCACGGAACGTAAATCTAATTTTCAAGTTGTTCAAAGCCACTAGCATTTCCTCCTTGAATGATCTCAATGGAATTTAAGATTTCTTCGACTTGATTAGTAATTTTATATTCTAATTCCTCGGCGCTCAACCCAGGAGCACAAGGAACATAAGAAACAGCAGCATCACTCCACCTGTACAGCTCATTGGTTTCTTTGATTATATATAGTCCATTTTCAACACCAATAGCTGGAAGGTTAGCCTTTGTTTCTACCGCATTAACACTACTATTATCACCTGCAACAGGAGAATACTCATTATCAACAAACGCATATAGACACCCGCTTGATTTGTCTAGATACAAGTATCGAGGGTCGCCCTGTAAGGGAAACTTATCAAAGCTCTCTGCAATAATCAATTGGGTAGTATTGCCCTGTTCACTGAGCCACTCTGTTAGAGTTTTGCCTGTTCGGTGATTTATGACTACCTTATCTGCACTAATTGCATTAAGGTAATTTTTTTTATTTGATGCGGAGAATGTGATATTTAATGTAGCAGTCAATCTCAACCCTCCGTAACTATTCTGTCTATGGTATCAGTATCTATAACTCCATCAAGAGTCACACCACTACCACCGCCACTTCCTGGTGTACCAACATATACTTTTCCAGTACCAAGTATTTCGATTGTTAAAGCATTAACTTTACCTATAGCTAGGTTCACATCATTTTTAACAACGTCTAATGTGCCGCCGACAACAGTTGCAGTAATTGCAGCAGTTACACTACGTAAATCAATATATACACGCACTAAACGACTATATCCGCTAATATAGGCACAGCCACTCACATCAATAGTTAAGTTTCCTGTTGGTGTTACATAGTATACTGACGTAGTATCATTTACAGTCAACGTGTTATTAACTGATGTTAACTTGTCATGTAACGACGCATCCACCGTTATGTAGGAACTTATTGGAGAAAGTGTATTTATTTTGATAGTACTTATAGAATTACTAAACTCTTCAGTACCCTTATAGAAGGTGTCAGTTTGAGGTGGTTCAGGTGTACCGTATACGGCAACATCCCCGTTATCATCTGGGGACTTTCCACCGACAGTTCTAACAATGCCTTTAAGTGTACCACCAAGGTCATCCCAAGTGGTACCATTCCAGGTGAAGTTCATACCTGCAGCGTGAGTAGCGTCACCATTTGTTACAGAATAGGTCCATCCAGCAGTTGGATTCTCAGGGAGATCAGAGTAGTTCTCAACTACTCCCTTCCAAACAAGCACAGACGCCAATCCTAGTTGAGCAGCTGTAACTTTATGTGGATTCTCGGTGTTAGCAGTATGGGACTTTAGAACCTCGATAGCTTCATCTACAGTGTGAACAGTGACTGCTTGTGTAGGGGTGCTTGTAAACTTATCCACATCATCACCCCTTAATTAAGCTTAACTGCTAAAACAAGTACATTTCCGCCAGCTTTAATCGTATTTGCATCAAACCATAGTACACAACTAGTATCTGTCTGGTTCATACGTTCCATTGTTAGCGGTTTATACACGTTGGTGTTTGCTACATACAGTATATTCACCGGCATTATGACTGCGTTTACTTGCATTCCAAGTAGATTATCCTGTACAGTATCTACTTTCCAGAAATCTTTATTACTATTATACCTGGGTCCAGAATACATTTGCAAAACAGGTATACGCGCAACATTCTCTGTGAGAGAGTTAACCTGTTCCTGCATATCCGCTACTGCTAGTTCTATATGACCATCAGAAAGTTTGTTTAGATACTTCTGTAAATCAAACTCTGCAGAAACATTAAACAAATTAGCCATATACTCGGTCTGGTTCTTTGTATAGAAAACCCTCAAATACGAATTCTCCGCTACAACAGGACCAGGAACGGTTGATACTATTTTAGTGTATTCCTCTGTTACTGGATATGCTACCTCGATATTTGCAAGTATAGTTGCATCTATATGTTCTGGGAAAGTAAATGTAAGCCTATCATTTAACGCAGACGATATTACTGTACCAACATTTGTCTTGATGTAATCACGCTTTGTAAGGTCTATTGGTGGCACAGTGACCATGGATGCTACATAGGTTGTATCATCTACCCAGTATCCATCAAGATCTCCCACCTTGACAGAATGGATACACTTTTTAAGTGTAGCACCATGTCTGTTTACAATTATCTGGTCACAAAGATTACCCAGTCTGTACAGCTTGAACCCAGTATATCCAATGTTGGTTGCCGCCCCTTTGCAATCTTTGATGTTAATACGAATAGCTTCGACAGGGTCAAAGATTGCAGGGTCAGACAGTGTACCACTATTCAGATTCACTTCATACGCAGAAAATACGATTTCAGGAGCATCCCCAGTAATAACGTTGGACATGTCCATACATTTTTCTACTGTAGTGGAGAGCGTAAAACGCTTCATGTAGCGCTCGTCACTTTCAGCTTTAGTGTATGAACCTGCCGCATTTTCTTCAAGAATCTTTGCTGCATTTTCTGCACGATTTGCAGCATCGTTTACAAGGTTAACATACTGGGCATAGGCGTCACTGTCATATGTGTTATCGTCTTTGACTGGATATGGAGTCGGGCGGAGTATATCCATAGCATTGTTTTCTACTGTAAATGCTAATGTTTGTGTTGTAGCAACCGTATCAGCATCCTTGCATCCTATCAAACTAACAAAGAATACCCCTGGGGTTCCAAGAATGTTAGTAGGAATAGGGACATACACGTCTGGTTGAATATGTGTGCGATATGCTACTCTGTCTGTACGAGTAAATACCGCTGTAATCTCCAATCCTTCCCAGCCATACCCTGGATCAAAGATGAACTTCATAAATGCATCGTTGCGACTTCCAGCAGGTATTAAACAGGAAGCCTGTGTGCTAATCTGTCGATCTTTGACATTTATATCAATATTCATTACTCAGTACCTCTATGTTTAACAATGTAATTCTGGAGTTCCTCAGGAGTGCGCTCTTGTGAAGTGACGTAGTCTTGTTCTTTCCAGCCATCACGACGAATTTCATCTATATACTTCGCGCAAGCATTTTGCACGAGTTTTACCTCTTCAGCATTCAGTGTAAACAGATGCCGCTCAGGGTTCTTTTGATATCTACCACGTAATTGCCACGTTCTATCAGGATTCTCAATACTCTCATTGTAATACGTATTCAGATTAATCTGATCTTCAAGCTCACAGTTAAAAATAATATAACTGTCCTTGAGTTTTACAACGAATCCAGCCAGAATCTTTGCACGAGTCTCTTCACGGACAATCTCTTGAGCACGGGATCTCAGTTCTACCAATGAAGCTCGTTGGAGCCATGTTTTATACTCAATTTTCTTTGTATCCCAATTATATACCCAGTTATGGTCTCTGGATACTAAAACAAAATCATTTTTACTGAGTTCTACCGCTTCAGGCGGAACTGTCTGGTATTCTTGGATGTAACACCCCTGGCACTCACCAGAGGTAGCATCAAATAAGCAAAAATAATGATTCATATTATACCCTCCCCTGGATTGACCACATTACATATGAGTCCACTGCTAAATTGGAGCATTCATAGGAAAAACCCTTATTAGTAAAAGCTGTTACCGATACACTTCCAGACATCGTAGTTGGTTCAACTAATGTCGTAGATATATTAAAAGGTGTAGTATCATCTGCAAGAGCTACAGGGAAAACAATTTCTCCCTTCAACTTACCTACAGGAGTAGTCCCCCACTCTGATACAAGACCATCTTTAGTAATGCTATACCCAGTAGGTTCTAGTAGCGTATCTTGAGCGTAAGTGTCACTTACAACATTAACTGCCTCGGTCAGCTCTTGTGCAGCCTCCATTACCTGTGCAGATGTAATTTTTGTTGCAGTTTCTTGTAGTCCTACAGTATATCTAATGCATAATGTGAAATTCACGGTTGCAGGACGTGGAGAAGACACTGTATCAGAGTTGTTTGCGGTATACATTGCATTACTCGTAATATTCTGTCCTGACGTTGGCGGATTTCCAGAACCTGGCCCGTAGTTATTACCCCTGCCGTTCCATCCTATCCCTGTGCTACCTGTAGGGTACGTTGCGTTAGTGTAATTTAGCCATCCCCAAGTACCATTATTGTTTGACCAGCTTCCCATTGCATGGTAGTGAACATTAGAATAAACAGCCTTGGTAAATGTATTGTTATTACCCAGGCTCGTGCCTGCTATGATCCCAATAATTTTAGGCAGTCTAAAGGTGGAAGATCCATTTCCAGAACTAAATTTTGATACGGAACCATTATTAGACAGTTCCTTTTTCCAATTCGCATCTGTTAAAACTGTGGTATTAGCTGACGCCCACTCCCATAGCTCCGAATATTGTGTGCGGCTAACCTCAGTGCCCTCAGAGATAGAAATGAACCCAGGCGGGATAATATTGCCTAATGCTATCTTTACTTCTCCAACTCTTCCGGGTAATACTTCCGCCATTAGTCTAGCTCCTTTCCTTGACTAAAATTTGCGTCTACAAAGTCTTCAGGATCATAGCATGGATTTTCTAGTGCTAATTCTATGCTTGCCCAGTCATGAAAAATATAGCTAGGGTCGTCTGCAGTAGCTGCGGCGCTACCATCTTCTACTCCACGAAGATATACTTCACGAAGCAGTCTAAACAAGTAGTCATCTGAAGACCGTAGTGCTTCATAAACATTATCAAACATCTTACTCACCTATTGCTTCTGGGTGGTAATGGAACCAGACTGCCATTCCACGAATGACATTACCACCAGCTTTCAATTCACCGTCACTGTCTTTGAGAAGCATGAGATCCCAACGGCAGTCAGGGTCAGGTCCTCCAAGGCCATAACCATCTTCATCTGCGATTTCTCCATGTGTCATTACATCAGGGATTGCCATGTCAAACCCTAATTCCTCACATAGGATACATACAACTTTAGCCATTGCGCTTATTTGTTCATCAGTAGGAGGTTCATGTCCAAAATCTACATTTGATCTACTATAAGCTACGGCATCATAGCAACACATAATGGATACTGCGATTGACCCTGTATTATGTTGCCATGTGGCAGCGAGTCTATCAGTAAACGGGTGCATTACATGAACATCTCCATGTTTGCCAATGCTAATATGGTACGCGGATTCAATATTATCATATCTACCAGCAGACCAATGCAAAAATATTCGTTTTAAGCCCTCATGTCTATATTGTCTAGCAATCTCACGAAGTTTAGAATAATTTACTTTCATATCGTATCACCTTATTCAAATGGATTTTCTCCGGTAGCAGCTACAACAAGTTTTCCGTCAAATGCTGTCTTTGCTACTAATTTTATTGTATTTTCGTTAAATAATACTGTAGTCATTGTTGACTCATAGAATCCGTCAGCACGCAGTCTATACGGGTTACCAACAGGGTATCTAAAAGGCAGGCTCAGTACAAGCTCACTATATCCTTCAGAGTTTATTTGCCATGAAGCAGAAACAAAGTCTACTGTAAGCAGTTTCGCCGGAGTAGTAGCATCCGTCTTAATTCTTGGAACACGAATCTGTAGATCAGTTGCCTCAGTAATAACACCACTTGTAACCTTTATAAGTGTCAATGGATAATCACTGTCATCTACTAGTTTTGCAAGTTCAGCAATGTTAGGCTGTGAAGAATACGCTGCATACCATACACCCCCGAGTTCAGTAACAACTGGCACAATAAAACCAGAATTTACAACTGAAAGGGTATACGTGTCACCTACAGCAAACGGGCCGTATATAAGTCTAAATGTAACACCATCTACAGCTACAGGATTTGAATTTGAAATACCTTCAGTTGTTCTTCCATCAGCAGTAACACTATATAAAATATCAAGATCAGTTACCTCGGTGATAGTTATTACAAAGGTATCACCAATATCAAAGGTATCAACACCACTTTGGTCACATCCTATAAATCCTTGCCCAGTTTTAGCTGTTTGCACCAGTATCTTAGAGTAATCATGAGTGAAATTCTTTGCATACATATTTGTACGAACGTCCGTACCATTTACGTAGCATACACCAGTAACATACTCTCCGATACTTGGACCCGTCACTCCATAATTGAAGTCCAAACCGTCATAAGTCCAGTTTCCGTAGAGAGTCTTTGCACTTACTGAATTTACGGAGTCCCCTGGATCACCTTTTTCACCTTGTGGACCTTGTGGGCCGCGTGGACCAATAGGGCCCTGTGGACCTTGCTCACCTTGCGGGCCAGTGTCTCCACGGTCGCCCTTATCACCTTTCTCACCTTTTTCACCCTGAGGTCCTACTGGACCTTGAATAACTGTGAGTCCAATAACATCATCAACACTATGAGTATGACCAACATTAGACTTATTATCTAATGCTGTTTGCAAAGAGAGTACATCTGAGATACTATGATTATGTTTCAGAGGATTACGTGCATCAGAAAGACGTGGATCTTGATCTGTAACAAATCTATTCAGGGCACCAGGTGTACCAACAGTACCCTTCATAGCCTCAACATATTGGCTAACGTCTTTTAAAATCGCAGAAACATTTGCACGGAACTCTATTTTATTGTTGTCAACTACTACTGGAGTGACAGTATCAGTTTCCAGGAACTCAAGGGTTCCACCCCAAGTAAGCGGATATGCACTTTCACCCTGAGCAGTAAGACCACCGACAGCCTTTACCTGTGTAGGGTGGGGAATCATGTCTAGCTTCTGTTTATCATCCTTGGATAATAATCCATCAGAAGAAATAGTAGCAAGTCTAGGTCTTCCTTTGATTACTCCCCAATCAATGACTTCCCCAGTTGCAGCGTCTAACAGTTCAGATTTGGTCCATACATTGCCATCAATGTAGTTACCTACTCTGATGAGTTCATTAATAGTTGAAGCATCAACTCTGGATGCAACCGGAATATATCTAGCGTGAAATGTGCCGCCCACGTCGTTTGCTGCAAATATAAGAATACCTTTAGCAGCAACGTAATCATAGTCTGCACGATAATCGAAAAGTGCTTGGCCTGTAAGCGGTTCTCCTGAGAAGATTAAAGTAATCCCAGTAATAGCTAATGTATCTTTCTTTGGTATGTGGTCTAAGTATACCTTTCTATTACTTGGGACGGTAAAATCTTGTTCGTAAACCGAAGTACGTGACTCGTCCAAATTATATAGAGGAGACAGGTTCACTATTTCAACCTCCTTTGTTAATCTCTAAAACGTATTATACCTGACACGTATAGGTATAATAGTATTATCGGATGAATGAAACCCTTGATAAATTGGAGGTATTTTAATGTTAAACCCGAACTTTTACGCTGAACAATTAGTAGACATTAGTAACGATACAAACTTTGAGAAACTCGCGTCTTTTGTAAACTCTGGAAAGCTTTCTGCAGAAGACATGAACACTGACATCTCTGGTTTGATTGAGAAACAAGCATATGCAGAAGACTCCACCTTTGCTGATGACATGAATCGTATGTTTTCTATTGCATCACCTATTGAAACGAAACTTTCTGCTTTGTATGCTGAAAAATGCGCTTCTATCCTCCCTGAAGAAGTCGTCAATAGAATCAATAACGCTTGTCAAATATATGGCATTGATGAGGAAGTCCCCGTAGTAAATAAGGTAGCTAGTGTACTTGATGACCCCAAAATTCTTCAAGAGATCCAATTGTTTGATGAGCAATACGTAGACCCTGAAGAAGTTATGGAAGTAAACAAATACGCTGGTGCAGAAGAGTATGGAACAGAGTTAGATAAATGCCTGGCAGCCCGTGCATTCTATGCAGAAGAGCCGGAAGATGTAGAGGCCATTGAAGGACTTGCAAAGATGGCTTCATCCATTGCTCCAAACGACATGGTAAATATCATTGAAGCCATTGATTCCCACCTGGGACTCGATACCCCTGCAATGCAGAACCGTGTTGGAACACCGGAATATGCAGTTTACGAAAAAGTAGCATCTGAAAATATGGTTAACCTTGGAGATAAGTCTGTTCCTTTTGATGTAGTATCTAACTACCAAGACGAAATCAAAGATCTTGGTGTAGACCTTGATTGGGATGGAGAATCAGCAGATGCTTTGACTCTCCAACTAGAGAATTTGCCTTCACAAATTAAATCTGAAATTGGAAGCTGGTGTAAATAATGTATGTAGGAGCTGAAATTTTTAAGCTCTATAACGCTGCAAAAAAAGAATTTCCTGATTTTGATTCCTGGGTTGCAGAAGCCATTAGTTCTGAGTTTGGCTATGATAAACTTGGCCCACTCATGGCTGCAAAGATTTGTAAGACCACAAGAGGTACATGGGAAAAGCCTAACGTTTTTGAACGAATCGTTTTAGTACTAAACGGACGTGAAGTCATTCCTGATGTTGACCAAGATGTATCAATTAAAGAAATCGTCTTTGCAGTTCGCGTACTACGGAAGGAATTTCCAAACGACGAGTTCAATGACTCTGTTTGTCAGTACTTTGCAGCTGAGGCAGGGGAAGAAGGAATGCTTATTCTTCCTCCAGAGCTAAAAGCTGCACAGCGTTATATGCCTGTAATATTCCTAAACAAGGAACAACAATCTATTCAAAATGCGTATCTTGATGAGTGCAAGGTATACGCAGACTACATGGAGAAGGTGTCTGGAGGTGGTAATTAATGGCTGATATGGTTGATTATTCCACAATTAGTGGCTCCGGCGCTTCAACCAACCTAAACAATCCAACATTTCGCTACATGATGTCAGACTCCCGCTGGCGCATGTTATACCCTGCCCCGTACTTTGATCCTATAGCGATGCAAACGCTGATGGATCCAAAAATTCTGATGCACTGGGGCCGCTATATGTATTAACATAATATTAGTACCCATGTTAAGTAATTAGCATGGAAAAACTCCTTGAATTGCTGGAACATCCTAAAGTCTAGCAAGCTACAACGTAAGGATGCAACAAGCCTAAGCGTGAACGCAACGAAAGTAGAAAGAATTGCTAGAATGACCCAGGGTTAAATCCTAAAGGTAATAGATAATGGACAATCAGCAGCGAAGCCCTATTAAAGGGGAACGTTCAACGAGTAAGTAGCCTCGAAAACGTGAGGACAGTGGGGAGCTTCCTAAACATTAGGAAGATGATGTACTCTGTGCTCTGCAGAAATGCAGAGGAGCCCATCTTAAAGGGCCGTGATGGTGTAGCGTACCACAAAAGTATTTCATAACAGCACTTGACTTTTCTGTATTAGTAAGATATACTAAATCTACAGAAAGGAGGTGCGCCAAAATGATCAAAGGTTTTAAAATTAGAATCTTTCCAACCCCAGAGCAAGAAAACCATATTCAACAACATATTGATTGTTGTAGAGCAACGTGGAACATGCTATTAGGATACAATATCAACTATTTCACGGATTGTAAAAAATCGTTATATCTGTATGACTTATCAAAGATACTAACCCAGATGAAGCATACTGAGGATTACAAGTGGATGAATAAGGTATCAGCGCAGTCACTACAAAAAATATGCAAAGACTTATCCGACACTCTTCGTGAATATACTACAGGAAAAGCTAGATTACCTAGGTTTAAATCTAAGAAATTCAGCAAACAAGCATACCCGGTATCTCCAAGACTATCGTTTTCATCTACATATGTTCAGATAGAGAAACTAGGGAAAGTAAAGTACCAAACAAACCTATATCTACCATTGGGGAAAGGGAATAAATTTATGAACCCCAGGATAAGTAAGCAAGGTAAGAAGTGGATTTTGTCTCTTAGCATGGAATGCGAAAATCAAGCATACCAGCTAATAGATACAACTATGGGTATTGACTTGGGGATAAAGGAGCTAGCAGTAGTATCCTTTGGAGATTCTAAACTGGTTTTTCATAATATCAATAAAACTCCAAGAGTAAAAAGGCTGGAAAGCAAGTTAAAACACTTACAGCGTACAGTAAGTAGAAAGTACGAAGTGGGGAACAAACTTCACCCAGATAATAAATACTTAAAGACAGGGGCTATTAAGAGATATGAAGAACTTATCTGCAATATTTATAGAAAACTTTCTAACATTCGTAAAAACTACCTACATCAGACTACACATATGTTAGTTTCCAAATTGCCTAGAGTAGTTGGCATGGAAACTCTGAATGTGATTGGAATGATGAAGAATAGACATCTGGCTAATAGGATTCAGAAGCAGGGCTTTTATGAATTCTACAGACAAATGCAATACAAGTGTGAAGAGAGAGGCATTGTATTAGTCCAAGCTGACAGGTTTTACCCAAGTAGTAAGACCTGTTCACACTGTGGTCATATCAATAAAGATTTAAAACTTTCTGATAGAACTTATAGATGCCCAAAATGCGGCATGGAGCTTGACAGAGATTATAATGCGGCTATAAATTTAGCACACTATGCTGGGGCAATACTCGAAACAGCATAGTACAGGGACCTTGTAAGATCCTTAAATGGTATGGAGTGCTATATAAACTGGAGTAGCTTAGACGCAAATCTAGCAAAACAGAGCACTAGGAAGTACCGATATTTATGAGATACATTCATGAACATTACAGGATTGGCAACCGATTTTTCACGCTGCTATCAATAAAATGGTAAGTTATCCTATAACTGACTTTATTTTTGATACAGATGACGCAAATGTTGAAAACTACTATAAAAACTTATTTGAAAAACTTAATGTAAGAAGCATTCTGGTACGCATGGGGCTAGATTATTTTGTTAGTGGCAATGCCTACTTCTCTATGATAATGCCCTTTAAGCGTATGCTGGAATGCCCTGAATGTAACACTGCAACTGCAGCCGACCACCCAGATATAGAGTTTAAACTGCGAAACAACCAATTAATATACACTTGTCCAAAGTGTCATAAAGAAGTAGCAGGACGGATCAAAGATACTCCTGTGACTAACCCTGAAGATATTAAGCCCATTCTATGGGACCCCTTGAATATGAAGGTTGAATACGACGAAGTCCTGGGAAACTATGAATATTTCTATTCTCTACCAGGAAGTGTTGCATCTAGCCTTGATAAGGCAGAAAAGCGATCATGGAGTACCTATCCGATGTACATGATTAAAGCTGCCCGTCAGAAAAAGTTAATTCGACTGTTCAAGGGTAAGGTGTTACACTTACGTAGAGACTCCCATTCATCAACGTATCATAAGGGGTACGGTCAATCTATAGTATCTCCTGTCTTAAAATATATTTTCCACTTGCTGGTACTCCTTCGTGCACAGGATGCAATGGCTATCGACCAAATAATGCCCTGGACAATCATTTCTCCATCATCTAATGGATCAGTTGACCCCAGTGGTGAATTAGATCTTGGTCAATTTCGATCTAATCTTGAGAATGAGTATAAAGAGTGGAAATCTAACCCTCTCCGTAAATCAATCATGCCTATTCCTGTAAATGCACAGATTGTAGGAGCTCAAGGCAAAGCACTGATGCTTACTAATGAAATTCAGGAAGTTACAAACCAGATCCTTGCCGGAATGGGAGTACCTAATGAATTTGTATACGGTGGATTACAGTGGTCTGGAGCCAATGTTTCTCTGCGTATGCTGGAAAACCAGTTCATCAACTATCGTAATATGATGCAACAGGTTATTGATTACATTGTAGATCAGTGCCACGCATATTTTAATATGCCAAAGATTGCAGTAAGAATGCAGAGCTTCAAGATGGCTGACGATGTTGCGCAGAAGGATATTCTTATGCGAATGGTTGATTCTGGAGTTATGTCCAAGCATACTATGTTGAAGGAACTGTTCCCTGGAATTGATTATGATAAAGAACAAGAATACATTAAAAAAGAGCAAGCTGACGCACAAAAAGCTCAGATTGATCAACAAATGATTGCTCAAAACGCACAAGCAATGTATGGCATCCCTCCGCAGATGCCTAATGACCCTAACCAGTCAATGGGTGATCAGCAACATGGAGATTTGCCAGAACAGAATCCGCCGCGAGCAGAAGGAGGCAACGCTCAAGTATGAGTAACTGGATAATCAAAGAACTAGAGAAAAAAGCTTGGGCTGAAGCTGTGTTTCCTGAAATTGACAAGTTTTATGCTAAAATGCTAGAACGTGGCACAAGAAGGTTTGTCATGACGGGAGTGCAAGAAGGCGCAAATTACGCAAGCAAACGAAACAAAAGAAAGGATGGTAAATAATGTATCTTAATACAGCACAAAAATGGCAAGCCATTCTTAAAAAAGTAGAAGAAGGCGTAAAAGCCATCTTCCCAATAGAGGCCAAAACCGGCAAAATTGAATTGATAAAGGTAGAAATACCAAATAATACTAATGCATCTATCTCTGCACAAAAAGATAGACTTCTTACTGGAACCACCCTAGGCACACCAGTATATGGAACATTCAGACTTGTAAAAAATGACGGCAAGACTGAGACCAACAGAGTTAAGCTAATAGACCTGCCTATTCTTACTGATCGTGGCACCTTTATCGTACAAGGTAAGGATTACTCAGTGTTTAACCAAGTGCGTCTGCGTCCAGGATGTTTTGTACGTAAAACCAATGACTCTGATGAGGTTTTTGCTCAGTTCAACTTAGCTAAAGGTTTGGGCTTCAAGCTATATATGGATAACAATGGCGTATTCTATGTACGCTTTGATAAATCAGCGTTATCAAAGTCATCTAAGCGTATTCCTTTGTATTCACTACTCCACGCACTGGGTACATCAGACGGAGAAATCCAAGGTCGCTGGGGAGACACAGTATTTAAGAACAACATAGCTAAATCTAATCCAGATGACGTTAAAGCTATCATAGCTCAGTGCATATATCCAACCAAGCGTACAGGTAATGACAATAAAGATCTTCAAGAATACTTTAAAGGAAATATTCTTAATGAGGAAACAACCAGAGTAACACTTGGCCATGCATACCAAACTGTTACACCGCAGGCTATCCTGGATGCTACTGTTAAAATGGTTCGGGTATATAATAACAAAGCAGATGAGGATGACCTAGACTCGCTATTATTTAAGGAAGTTTTGGGTGTTGAAGATCACTTAATGCTTAGAATTGAAAAGAAAGCGAAGGAAGAAGGCCTCATTTACAAGGTTATGAATAGAATCGATGCTGGTTACCCTCTAAAATCGATTATTCTACCAAACTTCTTAACCAAGCTTATTGAAGGTTTCTTTACAAAATCATCACTCTCTGCCCCGCAAACAGAGATTAACCCAATCGAAATTCTAGAAACTGGTCACAAGATTACTGCAATGGGTGAAGGCGGCATTGGAAGTGATCGCGCGATTCCTATGTCTGCACGTAACCTTCATCCGTCTCACTTCGGATACCTTGATCCCGTGCGTACTACTGAATCTGAGCGTGTAGGTGTTGACTTACGTACTACACTACCAACAGTAGTAAAGGATCGCAATATCTACTCTGAATTCATTGATAGATCAGGCAAAAAAGTCATGTTGAAACCAATGGACCTCGTAGATAAAGTAATAGCATTCCCAGGTCAGGAGCAGAAACAAACTGTACGTGTACTGTTAAACGGTCATTTGAAAGAAATGTCAAGAAATAAAGTAGACTATTGGGTTCCCAAATCCTCTAACATGTTTACTGTAACTACAAACTTGGTACCATTTCTTCACAATGACCAGGGCAACCGTGTAACAATGGCCGGACGTATGGTTACTCAGGCAGTTCCACTTGTGCATCGTGAGGCTCCTTTAGTACAAATTCGTGACCAATCTGGTGAGTATAACACTATACAGGAACGATATGGCAAGGAGTACTTTGTTCCTAAGTCTCCAGAAGATGGTACTGTAACTGAAGTCACTAAGGACTATATCAAGGTTAACAACACCAAAGTAGAAATTTACAATAATTTCCCTCTTAACTTAAAAACATTTTTGACAATGTACCCTCTTGTCAAGGTTGGTGACAAGGTCAAAAAAGGTCAAGTGCTAGCTGATTCTAACTTTACTAAGGGTGGAGAGCTGGCTCTTGGAACAAACCTTAACGTAGCGTATATTCCGTATAAAGGATACACCCACGAGGACTCTATCGTAATCAGCGAATCTACAGCTAAAAAATTAACCAGCCAGCATATGTACACCTGTGAGTTTGAAACAGATGTAGACACATTGGTTGATAAAGGTGCGTTCATCAAATGGTTCCCCACGAAGATTACACCTGCAAACATTGCCAAATTGAGTGACGACGGTGTTATTAAAAAGGATAGCAAAGTAATTCGCGGAGATGTACTTATTGCAGGTATGCGATATAAAACCCTGACCAGCTCGGATAACATGTTGCGTAGACTTCGTGGTAATCTGGTTAACCCGTATAAAGACGCTTCTGAAAAGTGGGAGCATGATGCTGAAGGTACTGTTGTAGAGGTAGTACGCAAGGGAAAACTAATCCGTGTAGTAGTTGTAACAGAAGACTCTGCTAAACGTGGTGATAAAATCTCTGGATTGCACGGTAATAAAGGTACTATTGGTTTAATACTTCCAGATGACGAAATGCCTGTTGACAAAAATGGTAAACCCGTTGATGCAATGTTAAACCCTGCATCTGTTCCTTCTCGTGTAAATCCAGGACAAATGTATGAAGCTTTGGAAGGTAAACGTGCACTTACAGAGGGGCACAAGGTAGTCATTGATAACTTTGATTCAGCAGATTCTAGTAAGAAAGTGTTGAATCAGTTGAAGCAAGAAGGTATAGATGTTGAAGAGACACTATATGACCCAAAAACTAAACGTCCTCTAGGAAAAGTGTTTACCGGCACTCCGTATTTCATTAAACTACATAAACAAACAGAAGGCAACTTCTCTAGTCTATACAGGGGTGCATACGACGCAAATAACCAGCCTATTAAAGGAGGAGAGGAAGGTTCTAAGGGCGTTGGCCAACTTGATGTTTACGCTTTACTTGGACATAATGCGAGGAACAACCTGGCAGAAATGGCTACATATAAATCAGATAAAAACGATGATTTCTGGAATAGCCTTGAAGCTGGCATTGCTCCTGCACCAGCAAAAGAGCCTTTTGCGTTCAAGAAGTTCAAATCGTTAGTTACCGCAGCAGGTATTGGGATAAAATCAGATGACAACGCCATGACATTAGCTCCTCTGAATGACAAAATGATTATGGACATGTCATCTGGTGCAATACGAAAGGGTGCAATACTAGAAAACCATATGGGCAAAGATCGACCTGAAGCTGGTGGCATCTTTGATCCAGTTGTTACTGGTGGCTTAAAAGGACAACAGTGGTCGCATGTAAACCTAGCTGCACCTATCGTCAATCCACTATTTGAAGGTGTAGTAAGCACACTGCTTCACAGGGATATCTCAGGTGAGAACGGGAAAACCATTCAAAAAGAGCTTGCAGCAATAAATGTACCTAAACGTATTGGTGAAGTTAGCGCAGCGCTTAAAGTAGCCACAGGAAGCAATCGCAACAAACTTCTAAAAGAACTTAAGTATCTAACTGCGTTGAGAAAAGCCAACATGAGCCCCGCAGACTATGTATTGACTAAGTTCCCAATTATCCCTCCTCAGTTTCGTCCAATTTACAATTCACAAACTGGAGGCCTTCCAATGGTAGCTGATGTTAACTATCTCTATAAAGACCTGTTAAATGTGAATGAAAAATTAGACAACATGAAAGACTACCCTGATTCTGAAAAAGGAGCATTACTCAAGGATCTTCGTCAGTCTGCACAGGCCATAGTTGGACTTATGGCTCCTGTTAATAAACAAAACGAAAAACGTGGTGTAACAGGGTTCCTTCCTCAACTAACTGGTTCCAACTACCAAGGTCAGGGAACCAGCAAAGAGTCGTTCTTCCATAGAAAAATTTTAAAACGTCAACAAACACTGACTGGTCGTGGCACAATCGGACCTGACCCGACACTTAATGTTGATAACATTAAAATTCCATGGGAAATGGCGTGGAAAATCTATCAACCATTTGTTATTGCAGAGTTCCGTAAACGTGGCATTAATATTCTGAAAGCTAGAGAAGAAATCAAAAATCGTACTCCTGTAGCTAAGCAGCTTCTTGAAATTCAGATGAGAAAACGTCCAGTACTATTAAACCGTGCTCCAACCTTGCACAAGTATAATATTATGGCGTTTACTCCCCTTGGAACTGAAGGAAAAACAATTTATGTACCGCCATTGGTAATTAAAGGCTTCGCCGCAGACTTTGACGGTGACTCGGTTGCTGGAGATACTCAAGTACTAGTACAAGATTTACAAGGAAACATTACTCTCAAACAAATAAAAGACGTGGAATAACATATAATCTCCCGGATTTACTCCGGGAGTTTTTTTTGTTCAAATTTGGTATAAGTAATATGTAGTACGGACATACCCGTCCTGAATTCTTTTTAATCAAAGGAGAAGTTTAACATGAACAACATTATAACTATTGAAAACGTTAGGGGTTTTATTGACGAAAATGGCACTGCAATGTTTAACGCTGAAGATGTTGCAAGAGGCTGGGGATTTACACGAGTTGCAGCGAGTGGCAACACTGTAATACGTTGGGAACGTGTAAATTCTTACCTGCAAGAATTTGGTTTCGTACCCACAAGTGGGCACGGTGTTATGAAAGATGATTTCCTCCCTGAGAGCATTGTCTACCGCTTAGGCTTTAAGGCGAACAACACCACGGCGCAACGTTTTCAACAACTGCTTGCAGAAGTTATTCTTCCTGAACTGCGTCGTAATGGCAGTTACTCTGTTAAGCCTGTTTTACCCAAGGATTACATTACTGCTCTGCGTGCACTAGCTGACGCAGAAGAAGAAAAACTGAAATTAGCTGCAGAAAATAATGTTCTTGCTCCTAAAGCAGAGTACACTGACAATGTACTTTCTTCGGAAGGCTATATGACAGTAACTCAGATTGCAAAAGACTATGGTCGTTCCGCAAAATGGTTGAATGGCATTCTGCAGGCTGAAGGTGTTCAGTATAAACAGAGCGGACAGTGGATGCTATATGCTAAATTTGCTGACAAAGGTTACACTGTATCGGGAACTCACGTAGTAGGTGATAACTCATTTGTTTCCACTTACTGGACTCAAGAGGGACGTAAATTTATTTATGACCTGCTTAAAGAGAAATATAATTTAGTTCCTAGAGAAACTGTTGAATAAGAACTAAACTATGGTATGTCTGTACTACAAAATTTAAATGGGAGCAAGATAGAGAGGTGTTAAAGATGAAGACAATAACTTTAAAATTTGATAACAATGGAAAAGTGTCTAGCAATGTGTTACAGAATGATGAAACTACCGAAATGTATGCTAATGGCTGTAAATACTGCGGATTTCAAGAAATTCAGGGGAAAATCCTGGTTTTAGAGTCAAAATACGGGAAAATTGTAAAAATTGTCTTAAATGAGTGAAAAAAATACAAAAGTTGTGGGATAAGTATGGTGTAGGAATCATTTAACTATGTTTTCTACAAAAATTTAATTGTCTACCCCACGACGTTAAACTGGGAGAAAGAAGGTAACAACCATGGAAGTAAAAACAATAAGTCTCCGCAACCAGACCGTTCTTGTAACAAAATATGAAAATGGTATCCAGTATGAGATGCCGAGTATTCATGTTACAATAGCCGAAGGTGACACTACTGGTATACCAGTATGTTGCACCACAGGCAAAACATTCAATTCGGGTTCAATCATCCTCTGCGACAACAAGGTCCGCTATGTGGTCTTCGTCTGCAAGAGTGAACACACCTACTACAATGTGTTGATCTGAGTACAACACGTCCTGAGCATGACGTTAAAAGGCTCATCAAAAAATCCTACAAACTTGTGGGATAAGAATAATGTAGAAAAGATTTAGTCAATTTCTACAAAAATTTAATTGTCCAGCTCATGACGTTAAACCGAGTGAAAGGAGTACACATCATGTATGTTAGCTTGAAGAATTTGGAGGCTCTTAAGAAAATGGCTATTATAGCTGGCAACAAAACTCCTCTTGAAAAAGAGGAAATCATCCGTGGGTTCCGTCGTTACACCCGCGCAAAATATCCTGTACCTGCACAGGTACTGGACCTGACCAATGGTCATCTTATGGAATGCTTTGTGTGCTACACGCTTGGCATCCTTCAACGCTTAGGCGTTGTAAAATCTATCAACGTGGCATCCTACCTGGACGCCAATCAAATTGACTTCCGTGTAAACGGAGTTGACTTCCAGCTGAAGTATGACTGGGATGCTGAAACGAATGCTTACACAGAGCAGCTCTATGGTGTTCCGGTTGTAGCTATCCCCAGCATTAGAAGAAGCCGCGTCGAGTACGTGGTATTCTCTGAAGTGCTTGAGGAAATGCTGCTTAAAGCCCATGTGCCTCAGCAGGTGATTACGAACGTGTGGGCAACCACTGATTTGTTCGATGCCTGTGACGAGATCTGGGCGTGGCTGGCAAAATAAGTATATGTCCTGAGCATGACGTTAAAAGGCTCATCAAAAAAATCCTGCAAACTTGTGGGATAAGTAGAGTGTAGAAGAAATTTAATTGTTTCTCTACACAAATTTAAGTGTCTATCACACGACGTAAAACTGTGAGAAAGAGGTTTTATCATGGAAAATGAAATTATGAACACTAACGCAATTGACGCTGTAGAAATGAACGCTCCTGTAGTTGCACAAGATACCCCTGTATCCAGCACTGGCGGCAGTCTGAAAACTGCAGGCCTGGCAGGTCTGGCAGCTGTAGTCGTTGGTGCCGTAGCATACTATGGCTACAAGAAGTACAAAGACCATAAAGCTGCAGCAACAGAAACAGAAACCGCAGAAGAGTCTAAATAATCTCTCGTCCTAAGCATGACGTTAAAAGGTTCACTTCTCTTCATTTAGCAGATGTCCTGAGCATGACATTAAACTGCTCATAATGCTTTGTCTATCACACGACGTAAAATTGTGAGAAAGAGGTAATACTATGAAAACTATTCAAACTGCTTTATTCGATATGCTCATGTGGTTAGCGACATGCAAAACCTATATGAGAATTATGTTTGTGGTTTCCCTGGTATGGAACATTATGATCCTGCCAGTCCATGCGCTTTTCGCTGTCGCATCCCGTCATCCGAAAGCATATTTTAGTAATCTCTGGTGGTCTGTAAAAACCACCTGGGAGTGGTTCGTTCGTTAGTATTCTCTCGTCCTGAGCATGACGTTAAAAGGCTCATATTGATTTGTCTATCCCACGACGTTAAACTGGGAGAAAGAGGTTTATTATGAAACTTATTAAAAATCTGATGCTGTCTGTTATTATTGGTGGAGCAATTATATTGATTATTGACGAGCTTTCCAAAGCTCAGATGACAGATGAGAAAGACATTGAAGCAGTAGACATAGATGCGGAAGAGGTGGAGAACGAAGATAAAATACTACTGAAATAGTTTAGTGTCCTGAGCACGACGTTAAAAGGCTTGCATCACAGGTTTGGTTTACCTGTATAACCAAAAACCATTGATATGACAGCGTCGCCAACTGGTAAGGCAGCAGTTGAAATATACTGTAATATATAGGTTCAAATCCTGTCGTTGTCCGTGTCACCATAGCTTAACGGTAAAGCAGCAGCTCTGATTGTTTATAAATCAGATGTCTGTATTTGCTGGTTCGACTCCAGCTGGTGAGGACTTCTCGGATAGCAAGACCTTTACGTGGTCGAGAAGATAAGTAGCTTTATATTTTGAAGTGAAACTAATTTGCTAATATCATGTTCGTCTATCACACGACGTAAAATTGTGAGAAAGAGGTAATAACTATGATTATTAATGGTATTAATGTACGCAACCTTACCCCGCACACTATAAACATCTTGAATACTTCTGGTGAAGAAGTGTATGTTATCCCAGCTGAGGGAGTAATTCCACGTTGTTCCCAAGAGAATGTTGAAGTGGGATCCCTGGGAAATGGTGTTCCAATCTACCAATGCGTATATGGGGAAGTTGAGGATCTCCCGGAGGAAACCCCAAATACCCTCCTTATCGTCTCTCGTCTGGTAGTCAGTGCGTGCCCCACCCGCAAGGATCTTGTATCCCCTGGACCCCTCATGCGTAATGCTGAGGGACAGCCGATCGGCTGCATGGGTCTTGCCCACTAACATTTTGTCCTGAGTATGACGTTAAAAGGCTCAGAATATTTTTTTTAGTGTCGAGCTCACGACGTAAACTAGAGCGTAAGCGGTAATATTATGTATTTAATTGGCTGCTAACCAAAAGAAGGAGGAAGCCATATGTACTTGATCGTAAGCTTAACAGGGTTAGCTACGTTGCTTTCCCTGCTTTCAGGTTTCATACAAGGTCTAATTGTTTTTGGCCTTGTATTTATAATTGTTTATAGAAGTTTAGAATAAAAGAAAGGAGTGATACTAATGAAAGTATCATATAAAATGGCACACGAAATTAAAGAGGTTGCGGAACTCCTCTGGAATGGTAAGACTAAAAAAATGTTTATCTTGTTAGATAAACTGAAACATAAATATAACTGGAGTGTGAATAAAACACTCCACGTTTTTGATCTTGTATATAAACAGTTCAGTCCTTGTCCATATGAATATGACGAGGATTATCCGGACTGGCGTGATTTCAAAAATATCTATGAACTCCAGAACTATCTCTGGACGGATTGTTGTCAGTACTTCATGAGCACAAGAGAGCTCATGGTCCAGAAGATATAAGGTGGTGAATAATATGACTATTGGACCCACCACTGCATATGCCTTTAGCAATAAAGGAAACATTATTAGATTAATTAGGACCAGCAGAAAATCCATGAATGAATTCCAGCACCAATGGATGCTGGTCCTATATAAGGATGGTGCTCCTATAAAATATAAGGGGTTCACCATGAAGTCTTCTGCTCTGCGTGTTTTAGAGGAGTGGAAAGAAGAATATTGATGTCTAGCTCATGACATAAAATTGAGTAAAAAGGAGATAAAATGAAAACGGCAGAAAAAAAAATAGATCTCACAGGATTCCCAGTTGAGGTCCTTAAATTTTATCGTGGGAACACCCTGGTATGCACCATGTATACCATTAAAGACATCGATAGAGAAAAGGAGTACTTTACCTACTCTGGAGATGAAGATGTTCATGCCTGGGGCATCATTTCCAGACGTGCGCACACCAGAATCTCCTCTGGTGAAGGTATGGTGTTGTATGATAAATATATTACATCCGGTAAATTTATAACTGAAAATGGTGAGGTGTTTATCAAAAAAAATCCCAGTAAGTTGTGGGATAAGTATGGTGTAGAAGAAGTTTAACTGTTTCTCTACACAAATTTAATCGTCTATCACACGACGTAAAACTGTGAGAAAGAGGTTTTATCATGAGAAAGTTTAAACAAAATATTGAAAGAGCTCTCATTATTTTGGCTGTAGTAGTTATTAGTACAGCTATAGTATTCGCTGCAGCGCTTATTGCGGTATTTGCTGTTGCAGCAATCGCAGCCCTCGCATACAAGTTGTATGAAGAGGATGCAGAGGATAAAAAGGAAAAAGAGGAAAAAGAAGAGAACGAGACTGAAGAAAAGGAGGATAGTGAAAATGAATAAGCATAAAGTACTCTTAGGTTCTGAGGTACTCTTTGAGGGTACTATAGAGCAATGCAATGCCTTTGTGTATTCCATGGAATGGGATGCAGATGGAACGTATCAAAATTTGCCTGCTGCAGATGCTGCAGCTAGTGCTATTATTGTAGAAGATTAAGGAGGAATTTAATATGAATGATATGAATATGAATAATGCAGTAAATATGACAGATGCAGATGTACTGGCGAGCACACCAGATGCTTTGACCCCGGAAATTGTTCCAGAGGTACCTCAAAGCAGTTTGGGGGATACTCTTAAGGGTGCTGCGCCTGGTCTGATTGGATTCATCATTGGTGCTATGGCAGCATATGGTTATCACAAGTATCAACAGAACAAAATGAAGGAAAAAAATGAATGGAACAACAAGTATTAAGAGCGCTTGATGCGCTTATGTCTGGCTTAAAAGAGGCTGGCACGGATGGCTGGTATAATGACGAATATCAGCTTGTAAAGGATTTTATTAAATCTAATCAAATGCAGACCACTGCATGTAATGTTTAAAGGAGGATACAAATATGTTAATACCCATTCTAAGATTAGTGGCTGGTGCCGCATTCGGATACATTATGTCAAGTTCCATCTGTGAGGAATCAAATACGGTAGTAAAAATGAGGCAGGAAGTAAAAGACCTCCGTGACCAAGTTGCTGAGATCAAAGAACAAGGTAATGCAAACGTCGCTGCAGCGAATGCCGCTATGGATGAAGTGCTGAAGCAACAAGAACAGATTGTGAAAAACTGGGACGACGCTCAGAAAGCATTCAGAAGTAATTGTGACGCTATGCAAAAGCGTCATGAGGATTTCCAGAGATACGCTCAGGAAGTCCAGGAGCACATGGAAGATCGAAGCAAACGAATTAGTCAAATTGAGCAAGACATGCAAGCTCTTGATAAAGAAATTGACGAGAGCCTTCAAAGTTTAGAAGATATGATAAATGATGAAAAAGAACCTTCCAAAGAATCCTTAGAGGAGTTGAAGGAAAAACTAGAAGCCAATAATGTAAAAGCAAAATAAAAAATGGGGCTACCTTCGGGTAGTCCCACTTCTCTTTATTCTTTTTTTTTTTACATAGGTATAATGAGACTACTGGGGGAATATATCTATGTTAAAACTTTCTACAAAACCTTCTGATTTTGCACAGAAGTTAATATACCTTGATGGCAAACCGTTTAGTCTTAAAGGACTCCCATATATGGTTGACATCATGGATACTGAAACGGAACGAATGCTTCTTATGACTGGACGACAAGTTGCTAAGTCTACTACTGTTTCAGCTACTGCTACTACAGAGTTAGCTAGTCATCCTTTTTGGCGTGCATTATACGTAGCTCCACGTAATGACCAGGTTTCACAATTTGTAAATGATAAACTATCTCCGATGTTGCATAACTCTCCACTCATTAAGAGATGGTACTTGAATTCTGCATGTAAAGACCAAACGATGGCAAAAGAACTACTTAATGGTTCTATGATTTACATGCGTTCATGTTACCATAACGCTGACGGCATCCGTGGTATATCTGCGAATTCTGTGTATATAGATGAAGTACAAGATATCATCTTAGATAATATTCCTGTTATTGAAGAGTGTACAGCACGTAAAAATCCTAAACGTATGACGTTCTGTGGTACTCCTAAGACATTTGATAATTGTATTCAACAACTCTGGGATCAAACAACACAGCATTATTGGGCAATGAAATGTGAGGGATGTGGACTATGGAATGTCCCCATTCTTGTGGAAAATCTTGGACCAGATGGAGTAATATGCAAACACTGCGGAAAACGACTCAACGTGGCGGGAGGTCAGTATGTAGCTAAATACCCTGGACGCCCATTTATTGGCTACCACATTTCCCAGGCAATGATTGCAGGAGTACCAGCAACCGGAATCCCATGGTCACGTTTATTAGAAAAGCTTAATAACCCGTTATATGGAGAATCAAAGTTCTATAATGAGTGTTTGGGATTTTCCTATGATAATGGTGCAAAACTTTTAGTTGAGTCAGACCTGCGAGCTTGTTCCGACAATGACATAGAAGAGTGGACTAGTAATCGTAGGGCTGAGTGGGGCATTTATAACCTGGTAGCATCGGTAGACTGGGGAGTCCTTGGTGGTAATACCCATACAGTACTAACAATGGGTGGTATTGATAAAGACGGAAAACTTAGAGTTATATTTTCTAAAAAATACCCAGTGGATCAAGACCCGCTGAGCCAGATTGAAGATATTGTTAAAATTGTTTACCCCGCCAATCCGGCGATCCTTGTATGTGATCGTGGTGGTGGCTCGTTAGCTAACTCTGTTCTACGTCGTCATTTCCCAAAAAAGCCACTGTATGAAATAGAATACAAGGCTAAAGTCAATGACGGTATGCATTATAGTGCTGATTCTAAATCTTGGATTACCGACCGTACCCGTGCGATGGCAGGTGTTGTGCTTGATATAAAGGCGCAGAAAATTATATTTCCTAACTATAATAAAATCATGAAAGACCAGTTTGCACCCGATTTGCTAACTCTTTCCTGTGAGTACAACGAAAAAATACGTGCTTTTCAGATTATTAGAGATATAGGAACTCCTGATGACTTTGCACATACCTTGGTATATCTTAGATTAGGTGCTAAATTTTTTGCACCTTCTCCAAAACGACTTGTTCACAATTTGGAACAATTTGATCCACCAAGTAAGCCTCAAGAAAATACATTCGATGATTAATGGTATAAGTAATATGTAGAGATATGAGATTTCTCATGTCTCTTTTTTTTATTATAGAAAGGAGTGATTAGATGTATTTATATGGCATCTACCCAGCAGGGAATTCTGATGTAATACCAGTAGCATTAAGTTCGACCTTAGTGATTTCTCACTTGTATGTATCAGATGAACCAATCCAAAAAATTGCAACACGTATGGAGTTTCGGATTCCGTGGCAGCAAGCAGTTGACATTCTAAAGGAGGTTAATGTTAATCTATCTGAAATCGTTGCTACACATCAGTCTGACTTTGTATACTTCGCAATTGCTATTAACCCAAAGTATGACCAAAGCAAGCAGATTACAGAGCGCACCCTGGTATTAAACAGGCGCAGCATTCCAATAAAAAATGTTTCATTCGGAGCAATTATGGAAAGTCAGCAAGATTTTATCTACGATAGTGAAGTCGTAGTACTTCCTAGCCGACCAAAGTTAATTGTGGATGGGAAAGAAACTACACCGTGTAGTCTGTGTGATTATTCAAATTTAAAACATGGGAAAAAATATTGTGTTTATTACACAAGAGGATTCCAATGTTTATTCAAGAGAAATAATGCCTTACAAATCACATGCGAGGGTTTTGCTGAAGCATGTATACCAGCTGTTCCAGAGTTGCCAGAGGACGCGTCAGGAACTGTACCTCAAACAGAGTATGGAACAGACGTTGATGAAAAGACCTGGGAGGTAGACTAATGACAATCACATTTTATAATTTGCCAAAGTACTTATCTGCTGTTGGATCCAATGTGAATGACTTATGCACCGTAACAAATGATCTTGAATCATTTGAGTTTAATGCATCACATGCGCAAAAAGTATGTCAAAACATTATAGATACAACGTATCCTTTTTGCGACATTTTTTCATTAGCTCAAGCATTAGACATTAGTCCCGGTGTATTAAGTAACCCGGACTTTATAGCGTCTGGTATAGGCTATAAGACATTTTACATTGATAAAGAGACTGGCAAGGTCTCTCGATATCCTATATTCGCAAAATCTAGACGCATTGACGCTCCCCCTCCGTTGTTAAAAGAGATCCAACGTCGCCTTGCTTCTGCACTCACTGTTTTCCCTGCTCACCCAGCGAACTTTGCATTTATTCAAAATAAATCAATTAAAGACGCTCTTGAGGTGTTAAAGGATAGTCAAACAATTATTCATGTAGACTTAAAAGATTTCTTTGACAGTCATAGTGAAGTATATTTAAACAAAAAATTAGGGAAACTTATTTACCATGAAGAATCATTAGCTGATAATCAGTGGAAGTTCATCCGAGCAATTACCCGGTGGGTAACACTCAAACACTCGCTCCCCCAGGGAGCTCCAACGTCTCCTATCCTTTCAGTAGTTCTAAACTATGAAATGGATGACAAGTTAGCTAAAGCTGCTAGCACACAAGGATTATCCTACGTGCGATACGCTGATGACTTGTTCTTTGGTGGCACTATCTCTGCTGACACAGCTCTGGATTTCATTGAATCCTTACCAGAAATGGTACAACCGTTTAGAATAAACCATAGCAAAGTAGGCGTGATGACAGACTCCGTGCGGCCGATTCCTACAGGTGTTATTATTAGAATAACTCCTAAACGAATTGCACCAAGTCAGTCTGCTAAAATCTTGTCTGAATGCAGACAAGCATTAGGTGACCAAACTGCAGAGTTATTAGTAAGTGATTACAAGCTTACAATAAAAACAAAGATTCTCCGCGATAACTCCGTAGCTGATGCAACAACGCTATTAACCCCGTTTATAACATGGTTGACAACTAAGTATCCCTCTCTAAACGCACAATGTAAATTGCGCATTTATCACCTTGCTAAGACAAAAGCAGTTTTAGGTGCACATATACAAAACGGAGAAATAAAGTTTTCTCGAAAACAGTATAATACTATGCGTTTACACGCGATGCTGATAGGGATGCAGTACGCATTTAAATACGCTTCTAAGATTCTGTCTCCAGCCTTAGATGGCCTGCGTTCAGTATACGTTGTAAATTCAGTACGCGAAGTAGCTAAATCATGTGATGGATTAAATGTATTCCCGGTTGCTCCAGATATTAATCACAAACGTAACTTGTTGCACCAGCCAATGTCATATAAACAGTACAGAGGAAAAGTTAATTGGATTAACCAAATCCAACCTGAAAAAGCAGCAAAGCTAAAGCAGGTGGAAATAAAGTTCTTCAAATCAACACTCCGCAAAATTTGTGAGCTTTTAGAATCAACTGAGGTAATACAAGAAACACTTACTAACTCAATTATTGAACAGGCGGTTGTACAATACTATGAATAATGATACTATTATAGAAAAATTATGGACACTCCGAGAATTACTAAGCTTTGGGTACTCGGACAACTCAACGTCAGCGATTCAACTCCTTGATGAAATCATTGATGACATTGAGAACTCGGAGCTTGAGAACGAAGCGGATGGCATGAGTAGTTATGATGACGCTGATGGCTTATTATCCACAGACGAGTATATAGACCCGTATAAAAACTACAAAATAAAGGATTGTATACTTAACATACCTCGTTTTGCTAAAGAGTTAGTTAACACAACTAGTTCTACAGTCAATGGGTATGTGTTACCATCCGATGTGGAGCAAATAATTCCAGCCATGCGATATACTCCCACTGTGTTGTATCTTATCGTTGTAACAGTGTTACTTGACATGGGAATACCTGTAGTGTATAATGAAGTAGAGATGAATGCGTTTGACTACACCGAGTTTAGAGGTCGTCTAGCAAAGGTGTTAACATGTGTATTGGGAGCAGACAGTGATGCTCTTGCTCAAAATATTTATAGTGTCGATGAAGAACTCGATATGTATGAAGATTTTGTTGCTACCATAGATGATGCATTAATCGTGTCACTAAAATCCGCAAACTAGTGGTATAAGTATTATGTAGGGGAAGATTAGCTATCCTCACCTCACATCTCTCCATTGTATAGGCCTCATGGTCTACAAATTACTATGATTGGGAATCTATTTACAGAGAGTTCTCTGTATTATAATTCTTTAAGACTGCGTCTTAAGTCCTCCACCCAGTGGCGCCTCCAGGATCTGCGGCCGGTACCTTCCCGCGGATGGCCAATCATAGTAATTTTTAGGTCATGAGGCCTTACACTAAAATTAACTGTATAGCTGAATACTGTTTACAGAGAGTTCTCTGTACTATTATTCTATCAAGCTGCGCTTGAATCCTGAGAGCTGGCGGAGATCAGTATCCGATCCGCTCCAGAGACGACATCTCGGCCATGGGAGCTATACAGTTAATTTTAGTGTATATTTTTATACATGTATTAAGGTTAACTGTGTATCTGAATAACATTTATAGAGAGTTCTCTGTATTATTATTCTATCAAGCTGCGCTTGAATACAGCAAATGATCCTGGTCCGGGCTGCAGAAGACGACGGTTACGCGTAGGGAGATACACAGTTAACCTTAGTATAAGACACCTAGTAAACAGCGTATGTATTCGATCCATATTTCAGAGAGTTCTCTGAATTTCCTTTGATTATAATCTCATGATTATTATTCGCGGAATACATGCGTTGTCTACTAGGTGTCTTTTTTTTACCTATTTTTTTTTAGTTATTCACGATAGCCAATAGTCCAATAGACTTCAAAATAAAGGCCGGTAGTCTTGCGCCAAAGTCCAACAGTTGTACGAGCAACCATCGTACCATCTGTAGCAAACAAGCCCATTTCTTTAATGTCCTTATTGTCGATAGCATCATCAACAGTATCATACAAGAAAGAGAATGTGACTGTTAGCCCGTCGTCAGCAACCGTTGGCACTGTTGCGCTTAATTTACGGGAACCTTGAATTTCTTTTTTTAGTGAAGTATCTGTAATATTAGCAGCTGTATCATCAGCGCCGAGTGCCAATTGACGTACAAATGGCAAGCTCTCAACATCAGAACCCCAGCCACTCAAAAGCTTTATAATTGGTTTACGGATGCCAAGAACAATGTTATTAGTAACCTTACCCTGTTCAACAATATTACCCTCTGCGTCTTTTAAACAATAGCTTACACGTCCGTGTAATTTGTCTGCTAAACCTAGTTTTGATTCAGTGTTATTAATTTTCATGTAATTTCCCCTATTCTACATAGTTTATATTGACATATAGTCTGCGAAATGTAGGACTTTTGCGAACACTTGCGTATAATATTATTTTATAGTAAACTGTACCTGTTACAGCAGTGGCTATTTCTGGTACATCCTCCCAAGTAACTTTATCAAAGGATTGTTTTATATCTATTAATGTGTCTTCTGGGGTATCATACTCTGCACGTATAAACAGATTCTTTGGTATACCACCAATACTAAATCCTTGAGTTATTGCGTAACCTTGGTCACCATTAGATACTTGTAATCCATCTTTACCTATAGATAGATCATGAAGAGTCCAATCAGTGAATTCTGTAGTTGCACATACTGTTTCCGCCTGTACAGTAGTATACGATAACTCTGCATCTGTAATATCCATTGGTAACTCAGAGTATATACCACCAGAGGTATCTCCTTTTAGATTTAATTTAATTCCTTGATCTGATACCTCTGTAGGAAAACCAAGAGATGCTATATGTTCTTCATGATGCTCCCATGGAGATTCGCTAACCAGCCTTGCGTACACACAGTCATAATGCGGCTCGACATATGAAGCATGAGAAGGACTACTTTTCCAGAATTCTTTCCAGTTATCAGTCTCCGAGTTATCAAATATGTGCCATCTCCAGTCATCTAGTGTCAATGCTAGAGCGTCGTTTTTATTATCTGTCCATATAGGTCGACCAATACTAGGAGCGTAAATCCACATGGCACTACTTATATTAGTAAGACCATAGATGGAAGCTGCACCAAGTTTTACACCATTGTTATCATAGTTTGGCGAAATAATTTCGTCATAAGTATCAAGGTCTTTAACACGATACTGTTGCCCCATGAATATGTCTGTTCTAGTTGGCAAAGCATCTAAAAATAATTTTAGTATATCCTGATTTGCAGCGAATCTCTCTAAGTCTTGCAGCTGGGTGTTGAATCTAACATACGCTACCGCGTCATACAAGAAATTACGCATAAGATAATTACGCAAATCATTAGACATAGGGCCATCCACACGATATTTCGCAAATAACTCTACCGGCCTATCTTCCCACCAGTATGGATGCGTTTTATGTGTAATAAGTTCTACAGCATCTGTTAAAACTTGATATTTTTTTAACAGCTGGCCTTCAGTTACACAGATATGTGCATTTCCCATAGGGTAGGAGTACTTATCTGTTTCAACTATACCATCTTTTATCGTCTGAACAGTCTCATTACCATACTTTGCTACTGGGTATCCAAACATTAAATTCAGGACAGCCAACAGTCTTTCGTATGATGGACCAATATAAAATGCTGCTAGAATTGGTTCGATAGAGTCTCTATAAAAAGTAGAATCTTTTCTACGATACTCAAGGAAGTTACCTATCTCATTGTATATTCTATATCCTGCATATCTACCTTTAGAAATATACATAGTCTTAGTAGATAGTGGTTTAGCAAAATAGATCTTTCCTTTGGTTAGCTTAAAATCTACGTTTACTTGTCGTGGATCTACAGGATCTACGTGTTTATCATATAAAGCGTCTATATATACCCAGTCAGGATCTATGTCATAGGCGTAGGGATAGATGTCATCTTCAGATGTGAACTCGTAATCCCCAAATTCTACTTTTTCCCAAATTTTGGTGTTACCAATACTGTGTTCAGGAATTTCTTCTATGTCATATCGTTCTAGAATCTTAGCATCCTGACGCATACTCAGAATGGAATTAATATGCGCGGTAACTCTTAGCAAGTCTTTAGGTTTGAAAGTTTCTCGCCAAAAATCCGGGAGTAGTTTTAGTTCCCAAGAGTTAAAACGTTGCATATTATCCTTCCACCTTCACTTGGATTAAATCTTCATTTGTATACCAGCAACAAGTACGTAAAGAAATCTGTGATCTATCATCTATCACAAATTTTAAACTATCTGTCTCTGTTGGGCGGAGAAGAGAATCAACTGGCTGACGATATCCATTAAGTCCAATTCGTTCCATACGCAGATCCTCTGTAAGATACCAACAATATAACTCCATTGGCAAGTGTACAACCATAACACCTGAGCTTCTAATGATATGTGCGATCTCTGCCACTTGTGGGTATTCTTGACTTCGCAAGGTATTTATGTAGTATGCAATGCTTGATTTTACTGCTGCTATTGCTTCATCAGAATCTGTGTCTGACACAGTTATTGTTGCGGTAACTACAAATGGCCATTTCTGTTTAACCAAGTTATCAGTATGAAATAATTCATTGTCTGAATTTGATACATAGTTATCAACAGCAGTTAAATCTGATGTAAGTGACGTCATTGGAGATGCAGGAGTAAGAAGTGGTACTGTTTCTTGTAGAGACCCACGGAGTGCTACGTCTGTTGGTTTCAAGTTTGCAGCATTCCATACCTGCATTAATTTTTCAGGGTTATTTGTAAGACTTTGTCCATTGAAAGTCATTGGAAAACCTAGTGGAGCAGTATATCCAGTGGAAACATTGAATGTATTATTTCTAACGTAGATATCACACTTACCACCAATATGAACAGTTCCATACCCACGAATGGTAACTAAATCTCGAATCATCTCTGAGTCACGTAGTCCAACTGGTGTGATCTCCTGAATGCTAGGGAACTTTTCTCGCAACATTGCACGAGTTGATCTGTATGAATATAGTCCACGCAGTGCTAACTCATCCTGCGCTCGATTGTAAAAAACATAATTGGACTCTGATACTCCGCCATCTGTAGTATCTGCTAAAAAATATGCTCTACGTACAGACGGAGCAGACGTACCTGTAAGTGTTACAGCATCGTTAGCTACAGCATTATATTGATTGCCAGTTCCAACAGAGCGCACAGCAACATCTACATAGTATCCATTAATATCATCACCAGGCAACTCATTCTTACTAATGAAATGGTCAGTTAGTACTTCGTAGGCTCTGTTGTTTGATGCTTCACACACTTCTCCAGCACTTATGTATGCATCTATTTTGTTTCCATATACTACTCTGATTACACCACTAACGTAGTTTCCTGTACGTCTATTAGCAAAGTAGCGACTAAGTATTCGTTCCAGGTCCTCCTCAGACATGGACATATAATTACTAAGATCTAGTGACCCTAGTAGTTCATCTATGCCCTCTGCTTGGCGTGACCATAATAACGATATTGGTCTCACTACCATTTCATATACAGGAGTTCCAGGGCCACAGTCTAAATTTGGGTATGTATCTGCTAATATTTGGAGAACCTGTGTCTCCATGTTTTTCTGAGAGTCAATGGTGGCACTTGGACTAGTTGCAGTCATGTTGTACCTCCTAGTTTTAAAGAGTATATTATTGATTCCTGCTTAACAGGTGTGAACTTTATGTTTAGAAAAATTTGGTTACTGTTATTTATTGTTAAATCTGTCAATTCTATTGAAGAAATCAAATCAATAGCTTCCTGATTATTCTGCGTAGCTTCGCCACTCTGTAACTTGAAAAATTGACGAATAGCTTCTGAAACTTGTTCTCGTATAAATAACTGCGTTTCAGTACGATTCACAATATTCATGTGTAGCATCTGTGGCATATATGTTCCAAACCAGGGTCTCATGGAATCAGAGCCAACTGTTGTAAGGAGTATAACTAAAAACTTTTGCATTGCACGAATAGGCCCTTCTGCCGTTGTGTAAGGGTTCAACGTACAAGTTACAAGTTGCTTACCAACATTTTTCTCTAACTGTGGATTAATTAGTAGTCCCTTAATCATTTTTCTTACCTTAGTTATTGATAGTTGATTTTGTCTTAATAGTATTATCCTTTGTGTTATCCACTACATTAGATGCACTACTATTGATTCTTGATGTTTTGTTGTTAAGAGTGGCAGTCGTTTTCGCTGCAGAGTTTTTGACTTGCTTTCCAATGTCTCCACCCTTCTTTTCTATGGTGCCAAGGGTACTCTCTGCAATTTCTTCAGCATCCTTGTTTAAGTCATCAGTAGAAATCGTAGCAGAACTTACCGCTCCTGCGACATTCTTAATATCATTTACACTCATCAGTAGATCAGCTTTTTGAGACATGTCAGAGATAGATGCAATCGAATTTTCTAGTCCCTTATAGTCTACATTAATATTTTTTGGATCTACTATACCAAGAGTCTTAGGATTTAAGTTGGCGAGCATTCCCATTAAGTCTCCCAATGCTTGAGCGTAACCTAACGCTGAAAACACGAATGAAACTACCTTGTTACCACTGCTAGTACTACCGTTAGTATTTGCAAGCTCTGCGTTTGTCTGCTGGATACCTAAATTACTTTCAGTTGTATCTTTGAGTCGCTCTATCAAGCTCTTTGCAGTTGTTATTGCAACATGGATTGCATCAGCATTGTTATACGCAGATGACTGTTTAGAAACTGTTCTATACCCTGGAGGAAAAATCGAGTAAGATGAACGAGGGTCGTCCAACATACCCAAACTTCCTTTTGGAGCAACCCAAATGCCTGCGTAGTCTAGTCTCCCAGTACCCTGAACACCTATTTGAATAGTATCATTTGAATTTACATCAGCTTCAAATATTAGAATTTTCCAAGTGGTGTCTGTAATGACTTCTGTATATGTTTTTTCTCCTACCTTTATATACGCCGTTGGGGTTGTGCCTAAAGAACGGATAGAACAAATTACTAAGCATGAGGTGAACTGAGTGTATGTGAGAGGTGTACTCCAAGTGTATACTTTGGGAATAACTACGGGGTCTTCGTCATCTGGATCAACTGGGTAGTTCCCAGATACCTTGGAATCTATCTGTAAGAATCTAACAGGAAGTCCGGACTGTAGTTCTTCACTGATTTTTGCGGATGACCCTTCCTCTACCGTTTCTTCCTTCCAGGTATCAAACCTGTAAAAATAAGGGTCACCATTTCCTGTGGTATCAGTATCTTCTATTTGTCTTACTGGGGGTCCATATTCTCCCTCTATAATACGTTTAGCAAGTTTATCTAGGTTTTCTTTGTTTTGCAAGTATTCTAGATCTTTTTTATTTGTAGCATATCCAAGGTAGAATGTTACATCTGCTTCACTACCATATTTAAGAGAATTTGTTTCAGTATACCCTAAGTTTGTAATTGGAGTGCGCCCCTGCATGTAAGTCTCATAGGTTAGAGTTCCAACAAAGGCACTGTATTTACTACACTGGATATCGTACCCAGATGTATCTGGTGAAATATCTACGTAACAGTCTATCGTCCAGCATAGCACTGGAGTATAGTTTACACTAATAGCTTTTAGATCCATGGAAACCGCTGCTTCACTTTTCCGTGAAAGCATACAGTCATCACCTTTTAATTTTATGTATTTCTGCAGTAATTCAGCAAATACATAGTTAATATGCCAACGAGTTTCATCTGTTGCAGGATGTCTGACGTCTTTCATTGGATGAATAAGAATCATCAGTATCCCTCCTGAGCAACGTTTAATGATTCTCGCATAACACTAACCACTTCGTTCTTCTTTTTATTATAAAGGTGAGGTGAAAGCTTTAAATCCACTCGTATTTTTGAGTCTGGGAGTTCCTTTTTTCCACCGTATCCTGTACTATGTTCAAGAATATATTTTCCTTGGTTGTCTAATACATTATATGCATAGAAAAATGCTTGTTGTGTCGGGTCTAGCTCCGATACACCTGGCTCAAAAGTCTGTTTGCTTTCTACTAGTTCACGTCTCAACCTAGTCGATGCATCTATTACTTTTGGCAATGACCAACCAGTGTACTCTGCCACCTCTTGATAAGTTGGTTCTCTATTCAGGGCCTCTGTAAGATACTCATTGGCCTCTGTTATAGGTTTGAATTTGAAATGAACATTCTCCGGAATACGAATAGCGTGCTGGTTATTTATGTTCTCTCTACTAACCTTCTTGAAGTTGTTTATAACGTAGGTTGACAGTTTAGCTCCTTTAGCAGGAGTATAGGTGTCAAATGATTTTAAGGTAATTTCTTTAAGCTCTGCCTCTACAACGGAATATGGTCGAACATTACTTAGTTTACGTGCATTAGCAATGATTACTCCGTGGAATCGTTGCAGTAAGTCCCACTTAGCTTGTTGATTACCTTGTTTGTATTTTCTCCAGAGATCAAGATCTGACTCAGAGTAGCTATTATTAGCCTTGAGCCCTACCTTGCCTGCAGTAAATCCTGATGCTACTCTTGGCATGTTATCACTCCTTTAAAAGCTAATAACATTATACCTGAAGATGGTATAAGTAATATGTAGGCACTTGTAAAATTAATGAGTTTCTGCTATAATTTAGAAAGGAGAATATATCATATGATTACGTCAGAAGTCTTAGCACACTTAATATCTTTAGCTTTATGTGCCTTAGCTATTTATATTCTTGGTTGTAAGATTCTAGATGCTTGGGATCCCAACTGGAGAGATAAAGCTAAGTGGTGAAAATTTTAGTACATATAAGTTGTGTAGTATGAATAAGGAGGACTATTATGCGTAAAAATCCACTTTTGTGCAAGTTAGTTAATAATATCATTTACATCTGGAATCCAGCCTCAGAAAAATGGGAAGAACCTTGTGGAACCTTTGTAGATGCGTTGACTGGTAAAAACTCCATTAACAGAATGGATAAAAAAGAGAATAAGGAGGAGAATAAAATGGTTTCTAACACTAGAAAAAATGATAACAAGTTGGTTTTATTGACAGATATCTTGACTCTTAAATTTAAAAGAATGCTTGAGAACTGTGCAAGTGAAGAGTCCAATTTCTTGCTGTCTACTATGTTAACACTGATTGCAAAGTATAATGGCAAAGCAGCTAATTTTAAGGATATCTATAATGACATCAAGGCTGAAAGCGATAATATTAACGTAGTTAAATTCGGGTACTCCTTAGTTAACCTTAATGCATCCAAGAAGTCTACACCCGAGCTGTTCTTACGTATTGATGATAACGATGGCAACACCGTCTCTCTTGATTTTGAAGCTGATTTAGATCCTTCGGCATATAAATTGGAAGATGTCCAACTCTGTGTTATTGCTAGTCTTTCTTCTGCAGTTGCTGATACCCTCACAAATTGTAGGGAACTTGATGATAAACTAAAGAAAGAACGTGAGCAGATTAAAAAGATGGCAGAAGAAACAGTGGCGGCTGTAGTGACAAGATTGTTTGAGGTAAAAACTATCTCATCTGTTTCCATTAAATTGCATAATGGTAATGAAGTTACCTTTGAATTGAGTGATAAATAGGGTGATTGTACGCAGGAGAAATAAAATGTCTCTAAAATACTTCAAGGATAAGTACGAACGTGCAGAAGCCGAGCTAGTACGCATTACAGAAACTTATGGTCGTAAGTCTGATGAATGGTACCGCGCAGCTGCTAAACGTGATTACTACTGTAACAAGTATATAAATAATAAAAACAGGAAAGAAAAGGAGTAATAATATGCAGATTTATGATTCACTTCCCTCATTTGCAGATGCAAGGGATTCCTTACTGAGCATCATTGAAGATGCCAACGTTAGTTTTGACCCACAGCTAATTAACCCGTATACACTAAAGTGCATGGAGGCGTCCTATACTCCAGAGGAATTCAAGGAAATTAGTGCCATTATTGAACCTTATAAAGACAAAATTAAACCTGTTCAATATTTACCCTTTACAGGGTTTGAATACGTACACTTGCCGTCATCCGAGTTTCCTCTTCCAAGCAGAGCTACTGAGAAATCTGCTGGATATGATTTTTATCTACCAATGGATATTGTTGTACGGCCTGAAGAACCTGTATTTGTTAAACTGGGAGTCAAAGTAAAACTTCCGCATGACATGGTACTTAAACTCTATATCCGCTCATCATTGAGCAAGAAAATGTTCTTACTTAATGCAGTTGGTATTATTGACGCAGACTATTATAACAACGCAGATAATATGGGTGAAATTGGTGCAATGTTACAAGCATGGCCTGGACAAGAACCGATTAACCTGCAAAAAGGTGACCGTGTTGTACAAGGTCTACTTATGCACTACTCTACTGTAGATGTGGATATTCCGCGCATGGTAACCAGAACTGGTGGCTACGGCAGTACAGGTAAATAAGTTCATTAATATGGGGTGGTTCATGTGGCTGCCCCATATATTTATAAGGAGGTTACTCATGAGAAAAACATACAAGCCTTGCCCGTTTTGTGGCAGTAATAATATTCAGTTTGAAGACTCTGTGTACTGTGGTGCATTACGCTGCATGAACTGTGGTGCAAGAGGTGGCTTTGCTACTAGCTTTGATAAAGAAGGATGGCATGAGAAAGCCGAAAAAATGTGGAACACAAGAAAGGAAGACTAAAACAAAATGCAGGAAAAGCAAACTAAAACATTTATTTGTGATGTATGTGGTACTGAGTATAATGATATTAATTCTTGCATTAAATGTGAGCGAGAACATGCTACAGTACTTGACCCAGTAGCTGTATTTTGGTATCCAGGACTCAGATTTCCAAGATACATATACTTTAAAGACTCAACTGGCAAGCTAGTTCTATTTGCAAATTCAATGACTCCAGTTGATTGTGTATCTGAGTCTAAACCAGGCAGGGATAAAAGAACATGGAGTCCACTAACGTTGTGTGTACCGGAAAAACCCTGTGAATCCACACCTAAAAAACCAGACACTATTTGGACTAGATTAATGGATACAATCACAAGGTTTTGGAGGGGATAACATGTTATCAAAAGAAATTCGTAGATTTATAAAAATGCTTGGACCTGGAAAATACTCTAAATCACGTAACGTTAAACTATATAGACATAAATGGGCTAAGCGTGGTACTAGATTAAAAATAAACACGTATGTCAATAACATGTTTAAGGTAGGTGTTCCGTATGACAGTCATCTATGGAATAGTACTATGTAGTGTACTGCTATTGATAATCTACGCTATCTTTGAGTTTCTTACATGTGATACTCCAGAGCATACACGCACTAGGAAGTGAAGCAATGAAAGAGTATTATGATAAAACACCTAATGGGGACTTCTCTTACGATCGCAGGACCCACTTTGCACAACAAATCTTTGAGGCGAACCTTCAACGGATGCGTAGATTTAACGGGTCCAACATAGACCATTTCCCTGCCAAAAACACAGGAAAGCCAGCAAAGCAGCCTCACTTCATTAAGACCGCAGAGGAGTTACAATACTTTATTGATAAACGCCACTCATGTGACTGCTGTGGCAAAAGTCTTAACCCATTAACAGTTTCTCCAATGTGTTCCACATTATGTGAAGAATGTTTACGTAGGTTAAAAACTTATGTCAATCTAAAGGATAAACTGGATGGGGAGAATTTTATTCGTGCAAGCAACTGGATATCGTTTAGCATACGTGGTAATCATTTTGAAGAGGACAACCTAGTTCTCAAGGTATTAGGTGACTAAAAAGAAAGGCTCGGAGGAACTCCCTCCGGGCCATTTATTTGTAATATTTTTTTTTAGCTAATATGCTAACCGCATAGACACCATCTCTACATTTGTTAGCATGATCTTCATATGCTACAAAGTGTCCGTCCTGGGTAAGCTGTTTAGCTAACGCTGTAGCACTTGTTTTTGCTTGTTCCTCGGTGTTTCCAAAAGCACTGTATAGTGTTGCAGCTGAATCGTGTAAACCTAGGACTGTCATCACCATTACCTCACATCATCGTTATTCATTGCAAGAGTTTTAGCAATAATAGTATTTGTATATTCTTTGATTCTATCTTGTATAGTAGTATCAAAAAAATTACTACCATCGCCATTTTTTAGCCAAACATAGTTGTCTTCTTCCACAACTGTAGCTCCATCTGCTACGTCTTTTAGATAATCGTCAAAAGATGTAGTCTCTCTCCAAATTTTGCGTAAGGATTGAGTTATATACGTTTTGTCAGTTCCATACTGGTCCATAAGTCCTGGAATGTCATCATTTGTTACAGGAGTTACAGATTCCCCTAGCATATCTTTATATGTCTCTGCTAGCTTATCTGCGTATTCTGATTCTACTATTGGATACGCTCCAGGACTCTGTTCAGTGTCGGAGTGACCACAATTAAATGTTACAGATGTAGTCCAGGACCTATCTGTTAGATTATGGGCTACGTTAGTTACATATCCATAGATATTAAGTCCGTTCTCAGTAGTTTCTATGCTTGCCATTGGAAACCCAGGAACAATATAAGGATTAAAATAACATTCTAAACTCCCGCTTCTAGTAACATATCTCTGTCTAGCAAGTTCATACCTTGCTAACGCTGCTATCGTTTGCCCAATCCCGTTTAACTTATCTACACCAGAACCTATTGACATTACATAGTTCTCATCATTCTCAGACTGCTGAGTTTGCTTAGACTTAAGAAAGAGATAAATATCTGCGCCCTTGTTTACATTGCTTACCCTGATACCATTGCGTTCTTCAAATGCAGTAAGGTTAAGCACAGGATGACTTTTATCTGTTAACGTGGATGGCGCTGGGTTTCCTGACGTATCTTTGTTCTGGTCTCCAAAAGACGTAATAAAAGTTGAATACTTAGGTAATCCATTTTTTTCACCTTCTAACTTCGTTTCTTCAGTAAACATCATACACGTAAGTGTAAACGGAGCCCCTGACTGTCCAGAAATTTCACCAATTGGATCTGTAGTCTGTAGCAACCGTGTTGGCTGCTCCTTATATGGATTAGTATAGCTAATCTGTGACTTCAAGTTTGGAAACATTAAATTGCAGGATGGTGCATTTACAAATAGTGTTTCTGGCTTCACCACCATAACATAGTTGTTTCGTAAGTTAGGAATGTAGTACATTTGATGATAAAATTTATTCATGAAGTTACTTAAATACTCATGAACTGACCACATTCCATCTTCATTGAATGTTTGGTTTGCTTTAGACTTAAATGCCAAGCTCTCCGCAAAAGACGCAAAATTCATTATTCCGTAATCTGTAATTAGATCACTAGGAACACCTGCACCTGTAACCTTTGCCCCAGACTGAAGTGTATTAGGTGAAGTATTTCCACCCTTATTTTCCAGTTTTGAGTCCCTGGTTATCTTACCTTCACTGTATCCATGTGCAATTTGAGTGTTATTAAGAGTATCTCCACGCTGTAACCATGAATTAGAGAATGTTGACCCTTGGTGAATATCATACTGGTTTCTGAAACTTTGTGCATCTAAGTCGCCATCTACTTTAGTGCCTGGAGGATATACAGTAACTGTATTTCCATACGTATGTCCTCCTTGAATAGCTTCAGCCCTTGTCCAACACGCAACATCAATCTTTGTTCCATTGATAGCACTGCCTGTATCAGTCGCCAGATAGTTTCGTCCGTTTATTTTTACAATGGATCCAAGTGGAATCTTATTAGGATCAACAGCTATCGTTCTTCCTGGTACCGCGGGGGAATTATCTGCAGATATTGCATCACCGCTGGGTTTTGTTTCTGCAGGATTATTATAGGTATAGTGAGTAAACTCTACGTTGTTAAGTGTATACGGCTGTGCCAATGTTACTCACCTCATTTCAAATCATTAACAGCTATATATCCAGTTATTTTATGATTAAAGCTACCAGCTGTAGAGGAATCATGTACCACTCTTCCTCTGCCAGTGGAAGCAGCGTAGTTACCACCATTTCCGTCACAGATTACAATGTGATTTAAATCGTCTTCAACAACAATACCATCTCCTGCACGAGGTATGTATGAACCGTCTGCATCATGCCAAATGTTTTTCTGACGAGCTTCTTGTACCATTGACGGAACAAAGGAGGTATCCCATTCAATGCCTGCGGCATTCCAGCATTTTTTAGTGTACATAGAACAATCTGTAGATGAAATGCCATCACCACCAAGTTGGTATGGTATTCCTAGCTGTGACTTAGCAGCATTTATTATTGCATAACTTTTCGGTCCAGCCCCACCCGTACCAACTTCTCCATTGACAACGAATTGTTTATACTGTACGCCCTCTGACGACCATTTTACTCCATCGGTATTTTTATAATATGTAGCTGGAGCTCCTCCACCAATGTTATAAAATGGATCATTACTGCTGCTGTTCGCTGAATAATCCTGTCCTTCCAGGTCAGCAGGAAGTAACGCTGCATTCTTTGCAGTATCTGATACCCCATAAATTCTGTTAAGAATTTTGTAGCCATTAGCATCGTTGCCAAGCTTTGACCAATACCACTTACTTACGGCAGATGCATCTTTATACCCCTCTAAAATCTGTCGAAGAATACGGTATGTTAAATCAGCCATACTTTTGTATTCTTTCCCTTCAATGATTTTACTAACTTGAGATATTTGTACCTTATTCATACCAGAAATAGTCTTAAATACAGTTTGACCAATCATCTCATAGTCCTTCATATAAAGATATTGAGCTGCTGCTTGGTTAACTATCTGCATAAGAGTCAAATACGCGCTACTATGAATAGCATGAATAGTCAAATATGCTCCTGACGAATCAATTGAGTATGATACTGCGCTGAGTTCACCATCAAACAATAGTCTCCATTTATAGGCACCATTAGAATCCGGCATAAGATCTTTGTAAATTACGTGAACCTTTGTTGTTTCTGGCAAATCACGCATAAAAGACGCCGCTGGTAAAGTTATAGTAGCAGATGGAGGGCTTGTAACTCCATATGATACTGCAGCAGCTGAATGTGGAACCTGTACACCTTCTAAGAATACCTTTGTATCTACATAGAATACATTTGTATCTGTGAAAGATTGAGGCTTCGCCGCATCAGTTGTTGTTGATGCTGTTGTATTAGTGTTAGAAGCTACTCCTTTAGTTTCCTTCGCTACAGCATTTGCCTTTGCAACGTCTACAGCTGCCGTAGATTTAGCAGTTGATAGTCGTGGTTCTGAAGCAGCAGATGTGGCTGTCGACTTACTACTGCTCAGTTCTTCTTGTTTTTTGAACACATACCCAGTGTCAGCTGCTTGTTGCTGTATTTTTTTTTCTCGTTCAACTATACGTTGCTGGCGAGCTTTTTCATTAGCAGATAAGTTTGTAGGCTGAAAACTCAATCATAGCTCCCCCTTCCTATTTTCCCGGAAAAATATCGTTTTCCATAGGATCTCCCTGTCAATACATTCAGTGCACCATGAACCTGATTGGTAACCGCTAGGGTTTTATTAACTGTTTGCATAGTTTTACTGTTCAATACAGAGTTTATCCCTTCTTGAACGCTTTGTACAAAGCTTTTCTTTTGACTTGCCTTGCCTACTTCTTTAGGATCTTTAGTTGTTTCTTTCTGTATCTCTGCGGTCTTTGTGTCCGTAGATTCATTATTTTTTACCTCTTCAACCGTGTTTTTTGGCTCGGTTACTGTTGTACTATACCCATACGCCTTATTTATTGGATGCTCCATTACAATAGCATTCATACTAAATGGAATAACGTTGTCCTGCTCTGAAGACATGGACGCAGTAAACGAAATCGGGTAGCACTTGTAAGAACTAAAATCTGGAAACACTAAGTTCAACCAGCATCTATACTTAGCTAGTCTACTTGCACGTAGAAAATAACGATATGCATTGATAAATGCGAGAAACCAAGAGTTATCTCTACTTCCGTCAAATGGAAGGTATCCTGATATACTTACTACTTGTGGTTCTTGTCCTGCAAAAGTAGCAGCAAAGGAGTCACCAACAGTAGGCATGATATGCTGTTTCTCCTGCATATTTTCCTGTAGAGATAAAATAATTATACTAGTGTACCTATCAATTAATTGGTTGTATACCGCCTGTAAAACAGTTTGATCTTCACCTGAAATAGCTTCCTTGAGACCTGCAGTTTCTCCCTGGATTTGCATGTATGCACGTCTGGAGTCATCGTCAGATCCATCTATAAAGGTGAAATCTATAAGTCTACCATAGCCCCTAGAGTACTTTGTACTAAGAGCCTGTGCAGCTGCACTTGCTCCTATAACATTATCAATACTTGCTGTAATTGCTGCGGCTGTTTCTTGAGTAGTAGTACTCATTGCAGCTGCAGCTTCGGAAGTTGTTCCATTACTTAAAGTGTATGATTGATATGGACTTCCGTTTCTATCTGCAGTACGATTGCCAGTTATATTCTGACTAATCATACCATTAACAGCTTCAACTTCAGACTTTGATTTAAGTGTACTACTAGTCATACCCATGAAATTAAAGTACTCAAGTTCGTCCTTTGTAACTTCTTGGTATTCATTAATTCCAACAGCTTTATACTTGCCAGTACCTGATCCAGAAGTAGCTGATACTATATTTGTTGTATTACTTTTTAATGTTGCCATAATTAGTGATTATTAATTTGTGTGGAATATATCCTTTATAAATTTTTGGATAGACGTTGGTTTTTGTTGATCTACTAATGTACCTTTATTTTCGGACTTGGTTGGCTTATCTGTATTTTTTTCAACACTTTCACGAGCATCCTTAATTTCAGTATCACTGACCACGCGTACTCGCAACCAGTTTTTACCGTCTTTACCTTGCTCAATAGCAGTATCAACTGCAGTTTTCATAACTTGTCCAGCATCTTCCCTCTTTTGCTGTTCAGTTCGTCCAGCTCTATCACTTGCAATCAAAAGCGAATTTGATAATACTTGATATCTATTGGCGTCGGTTATTGTTCCTTCTTGGTAGTTTAATTTCTTGGCTAGCTCTTCATTGCTTAGTTTATCAAGTTCGTCAACTCTATGTAGTAAAGATTTAGCTAAGCTTGTTTTTCCTACAAGTTTATGATTTTTTATGAGATCCTTTGCCTCGTCATTTGAGGCTGTAAGCATCTTCTCTGCACCTGGACCACTTATTCCGATATCTCTCAAAGTATCGTCAAATTGCTGGGTTGTTCTATCTACAATTGCTTTATACCCTGCTGACTTAATATCATCAGTAATCTTAGTTTTGAATAGATGGAAACCCTTGTTCTCCTGTTTGGTTCTTTCAAGAATATCCATTACTGCTGTATTCTTAAATGTATCTTTATCTACAGTAAAATCTTCTCCATTTAATGCTTTTTCATAGGCGTCCCAAAATGCGTTAAACTGTGCCTCTGATGTTAGTTCGCCTGATAACCGAGTAACGTCAGATGATTCTAGACCAACACTACGTAATCGTGCTGAAGCTTGCGCGGCACTCAAGTCCATACCTGGCATGTCTTCTCTTCCAAATAACTGTTGTGCGAGTTTTTTGCTTGCAAAAGCACCAGCAGATATTTTGAGATCCTCAAAGTTCTCGGATGCCATTATGGCAGGCAAGCTTTCAACGTTACCATTTCCGATAAGTTTTGTTGCACCACCAGCCATAACTTGTTCTCGCGTAAACCCATGACGTTTCGCTATTTTTTCAGCTCTATCTCTAATTGATGAAGATACAGATACTTGCATTACATCATTAGCTGTAAGATTTTTTGTATTATTAATGTCTAGTTCATTTCCGTATAGCTCTTTTAATTCAGCATCAGATAATTGATTTGCAATGCGGTAGACACGTTCCTCTGCATTATCTTTAAATTCTTTTCCTGCCCAATTGTTGTACCAATCAGCAAGCATTAAATAAGGACTCATTGGATCCTGATTTGATGAATACTTGTCTGCTATCTCTTGCAGATCTTTCTCCTTGAACGCATCTGTGGAAAACTCTTTTATACGTGAGTAACCCTCAATTGTTGTAGGTCTACGATTACCAATGTATTTATTAAAGAACGGAGCCATATAGTCTCTTGTTCCTACCCAAGTTGCATCAGTTAGTAAATTATCTGATGTTGTATCTGTAGAAATACCAGTAGCCCTAAGTATTGCTTTCTGAGAATCTGATAAAGAACCCATGGTCGATAACCATACATCCTTGAGGCTACCCCTATCACCCATGCGCTTAACTGCACGCACACGGTCATCGTTACTATACGCCTCGTATCTACTCTGTTTGAAGGGTTTTTGTTTTAGCTGCTGTTGTGCTGTATAGTATGCCTCTATGTTGTTTGAATTTAATGGAATTTGATCTGCAGCTCCTAATGCACGATATGAAAAATCAAATACATTAACTCCTGCATCTGCAACAGCTCTTGCTGGTCGTTCAATAGCATTATGATAGACCTCTGCAGTTAATGACTGTCCCCACTCTTTTATGCTATCAACAAATCTTCCAGCACCACGGTTATCTTGCGCAAAATCCATGCTACCTAAGTAGTACTCCGTTTTTGCTTGACGATCAACATTAGCTTGTACTCTTGGATTTAATACCTTCATTGCGATAGCTTTTGCAGTACTCATGTCAATGTTAGGAGACATCTGAGTCAAGAATACTGCTGACATTGCAACTTTATCTTCTAGACTTGCGTTAGCAGGCAACATTCTAAGTGGTATGTCTAGTGCCTGTTGTAACTGCATTTCTAGAACTTTATCTAGGTCACCATTTTTTGCTGCACTAGCGATCAAATTATTTTTCTCCGTAATTGATCTTGCTATGCTGCCTAATCCACCACCAGTAATATTCGCGGCTGCTTGACCAACTGACCCCCAGAATCCACCTTTTGAAACTGCGTTTTGGTAACGTTCTAAATCAAAACCTTTAGCAGAGTCCCATCCTGCATAAAGCATTGAACTTCCAATGGCACCATTATTCAATAGTCCCGCTTGAGTAGACAACATTCTAGCACTTATTGACTGAACTCCTCCACCTGCAGCTATTTCTGCGGCTGTTAGCATTCCTCTCTTCTCTAGTTCTGCTGTAAACGCCATATTTTTTATAGCTGGTTGAATGCCTACGAATGCAGGGTTACCATACTGACCAAATGCTGCAGAACTTATTCCAACAGCTGAACTCAAGAGGGTTGACGCCTGCATTCCAAGTGCCTTACCATAACTAAAAGCGTCATTTCCGATTCCTTGGATAGCCCTGAAATCTTGGAAGCTGTTGAGTCCCATGTCCTTTAACTGCTTCACAGCTTGCATTGTTTCTTGAACATCTTTACTTCCTAAGATGCCTGTTAAAAATTTAACTACATTGCTTGCTGTTGAAACTTGTCTAACAAGTTCTTCAGGTGACTCTCCATGAAACATATTAGATTGCAACCCCATCATGGTAATATCACGGAATCCTGACATGTTTAACCGAGTATCCATGCGTGTGGTATCTAGTATATCAGTGTATGCTAGATTTTCTATTCCTCTAGCTGCACGCTGAGCTTCTAATGTGGAAAACGGAGATCTAAATCTTGGAGACATCCTTTTGATTGCTGCAATATCCATGTTATGCGTAGCAACTGTGTTTACCATGGGATCTACAAGCAGTTCTGCAGCAGCTCCTGCTGCCAAACCAAATGGCAAACCAAGTGCAAATCTTCCAAGTGTACCTGCCATTCCACCGCCTAATCCGAATGCGGAACCCAATGCTTTTCCTGCTGCTGTAGCCGCTCCCCAGGTTACACCTTCTTGTGCGGCTGCTCCTGCCAGTGCTGCTCCAGTAGTAGACGCTCGTGAAGCTAGATCTGTATTGCGTTCGGACCAAAATTCGTAAGGACTAACATTATACTGATGGGTAGCAAAGAGTAACCCTGGCAAATTGTTAGCCCCGGAATATTGTTGATAGGCAGTACTAACTCCACCCATATACAATCCACGTTGTCCTTGTGGTATCCACTGGTTGTTATATCCTGGTAGCGAAATATTAGGAGATGAAGCAATCATTGCTGAACTAATTGTTGTACCAATATTTGCTAAGGTTTGTGTCATTGATGACAACGTTAAATTCAGTGTCTGAAAACTAAATGACAGAGAATCTCTAAAAGATCTCAGTGCTCCAGAAATATCCCCCTGTGCTTTACTTGCAGGCTCTGCATGTTGTAGATAAAATAAATCTGGTGAATGTAACTCCTGTAGGGTGTTATTGGAAACTATTGATGTTGGAGAACCTAGTTGACCACTTAATTCCATGTGTGTTCCCTCCTAATAAGAGATCACAGCACCTGGTTTGGTATACCTGTTCTCTTATATTTATTAACTAGTTCTGAATACTTGAATTTGTAGCCGATATTGTCAATATAGTACTCTTTGAACTCATTCGTTGGTACAATAAATTCAGTGTTTGCTTCATTAGTATCTGTAATATGGATAGTGTCTACTTTGTCTGGAATATTAAAATCAGGAATAGTAATATACTCCTCTCCTAGAATTAAAGAAGCACTATTTATCCAAAGATCTAATTTATTCTTTAGTACGTTGTATTGACCGATATTTGTTTTTAACGCTAATTGTGACTTTGGTGTTATACTAATTATCATCATATTTACTCCCTGTTGATTTTTATAGTTATATTATACCTATAGCATGTAGATATAAGAAAATAGACCCGAATGCGATGCATCGTCGGGCCTATATCTCTTCCTGCAATAGCCAGGAAGTGCTTTATGTCACTAGTAGACTTTGTGTTGCGGCTGGTGTCCGAAGTTATGGGTGAAGAAAGGAGGTGGGAAGAACGCCCATAGCCTTATAGTTTGCAAAGGAGGGAGATGCATTCTATTAAGCATTGTATAGTATACTACTAGTTACTATTGTATTTATTTGTTTATATGGCGGCTGAGAACTTGCGCGAACGGCATACCTCGAAGGTATGGATACTTATCTAATAGGCCATGTTGGGTTTTTAATTCTTTAATCTTTCTTTCCCTAGCCTCGTTAGTAAAGTCCGCGTTACCCTGAAGGTCTGCCAAGGCGCGTTGCTTTTGTAAAGCATTTAAGTTCTCGGCACCATACATAAACGGTATTGTTGCTGCTGCAGCAAACCTATCAGCAGCGTTTGCATTCTCCAAGTAATTTTTGAAAGTTGATGACAAACGTTTATGAACTTCTGGATGATTTGGATAAAGTTCTTTTAATCTACTTAAACTTTCAGTTACACTTCTAACAAGAGGACCATTTTTATAGAGATATTTATGAGTTTTTGCATATACTCCAGCATTTGCAGCCATGAGTCCTAGTCCTAGTGAAAACTTCTCTGGATTATCTCTATTTTTATAGGCATAATATCCAGATAACGGTGTAGTTATAACCGTTGCGTTATTGAGTATTGCTGATCCAAGTAACTTTTGCAAGTCCTTCTGTCTAAGAGTTGATGCAGCGCTATCAAGCAAACTTCCAAATTGCGGATCTTTTAGTATGCGCTTATTCTTAGTACTTAAGTATAACGCTGCCCCACCTAGTCCTAATCCTAGGAGTCCGGATCCTATAACTTTGTTCCTCAGTGTTCTGGTTTTTGGTGTGCTTGTGTTATCAAGTATCTCAAAACCAATCTGTGCAGGAACTGAAGTTTTATCGGCATGTAGATACAGATTGCCATCAGCATCTATTTCAGCTGAGTATGGGCCTCTTTTATCCTTTATGGATTTTCCTAGTATAACTGCATCCTCTAATCCAGAGATGACCTTTTTTCTTTGGGAGTCAGAAAGTTTATCTTTAACCTTATTCACTCCCATAAGAATGAAAGGTGAAGCTTTTTGAAGTGTATCAGAATTACTGGTTGTAGGAACCTTTTTCTTGATTCCATCTATTACTGGATCTATTGTATCAAAATATCCAGCATCTTCTGATGATGCTAACTTTCTTTTTGCAGTATTAGTATAACATGACTTGTGGGTATCTGTCAAGTGTTTATCTTGCATAATTTTAAATATAGTCATCGTGCATACATTGGTACCCAGGGATCCTTATGCGCTGCAAGCCTAGCTATTCCATAAGATGACCCACCTAGAATGCCAGAAACTATTGCTGCTCCTAATAGTTTTGATCCTTTATTTGGTATTAAAGTGCTCGCTGTTTTTATGTTTCCTGATTCATAAGCGTAAATGCTAGAACGTGTTGAAGCATCCAAGTGCAATATATTTGCAACCTTTGTTGATGTTAGTTGTGGGTGATTACTGCGATCAGGAGTATTTGAGCCACCCTCTGTTGCGAGGTATTCCTGCCAATCATAGTAATCAGGACCGTCAGCTGGAGCATTGGATGCAGGAACTCTTGTGTCTTCAGGAATGTTATCATTGTAATCCCTTATGGTACTAGCTTGTTTGTAGTTGTCAAGTGTCCCATGCTGATGACCTTTTATTGCACCATAGCCAACAGCTGTAGAAATCGCTGATATCCCGGCTGCAGTTTGAGCACGTTCAATAGCTTTTTTAGTCTTAACTATACTGTCTACTTTAGCTATTTGATCTAATACGTGAGGTGTTAGTTTTTGAGGATTCTTTTGTATTTTATTGATAATATTTTTTTTAAACGCGGAATGTCTAGATGCTAGGTCTGAAATGTTGCTAGAATTAAGTACTTTTAGAAATTCCTTAGAAGCCTTGTACCCGGTATCCAGCATCCCTGCTGTTTTTATGTTTATATACATACGCCCTGATACTCCTTGTATTGGAAACTCATATATTAGTTATTAACGTCCGCTTTATCATTTTTATATGCGTAGTAACCAGCTGTACCTGCAGATGTTAGTCCTGCTAAGGCTGCTGTTCCATATGGGATTTTAGCCCTTGTTATTGGCTGAAGTGCTCTTTGTGAAGAACCAGTATGTTGATGCACTGGATACATGGAACGTATGCTATGATCTATTTGTGGTGTGTATTGAAGTGAGTTGTTAGCGACTTTATTATTTATAGGTTTAACACCTTTATTCTTAGAACTAATTCTAGCTACGTTTCTTAGACTTCTGTTAGTAGCCGCAGTTCTCCAAGCTTGCACGGACCTTTTACCTTTTGACGCCATCCATCCAGCTGCTGCTTCTTTTACTGCTCCTAGTTGGTTTGTGTTAGACTTATCTTGATTGTTAGATGTAGCATTTACTGCGGAAGTATAACTGTTAGCATTAGTGTGTGCATTCTGGAATTTCTGTTCTTTTCTATACCCTCTATATAGATTTTTTGCTGTTGATGACTGGTTTAGTCTATGGTATGCGTCTACTGCATACTGTGTTTGCTTTGGAGCGTATTTGTATGCTGTATGGTAAGCGTTATCCATTGCAGCATTTACCCTGGTAGATACTGCATTTGGTACTTGAGAAAGGTAGTTTTTACCATTTCGTAACATAGTTACTGCTCTTGCAATACTAGCCATTTTAGTTAAATATTGATCATTTGTATAAAACGTTGGAATAGTTCCATAATTATAGTCATTATTATACATTAAAATAACCTCCATAGGATTCTCTTGTACTAAGAATTATACCTATGGAGGTTATTATACTTATTTTTAGTTAGCCTTGGTGCTTACTTCGTCTAACTTTGCAAGCAGGGAAACTGCAGATTCATGAAGTGTTCTCATGTCGTTAATGAATTTTGAAAACAAAGGAACTGTCTCACATAACTCATCCCTTGATTTTTCTGAGAACTGATATTCCAAAATTGGCTGGATGGCTGTATGCAGTTGATACCCAATAATATCCTGGATTAACTCTTTGTCTGCCACACTCAGTGGTTCCCTGTGTAAAATTGGGTCACCCCCCTGTAGAAACAGACTCAAGGTAATCCCTAGAGTTGTACATGCATCACCAATAAGCAAATTGATGTACTGAGGACTATAATTAGGATGACTATCATCTACATGATTACCTTTGTTTTCGTCAGAAGCATCAGTTACAGGATCAGTGATAGCTAGGTAATCCTTTGTTACCACGTTTTTAAGAATGCTTTCAAGGGGAGTATTCGTTAACTCAGGAGTATTAACTCTGATATCTCCCAAGAAAGCTATGAACTCAGGTGAGTCCCATGGATATACAGGTGTCATTGGGAACTTTGGACTGTATGGTTCAAGCTTATTTCTAGCGTATGCTAACTCGCTTGCAGCAGTACGAACCTTTCCCTTTTCCTTTTCAATTGCTTGAAGAGTTTCTTCTACATGATTCTTTAACTGATAAAGAGTGGAGGTTGTTTCAGCAAGGGATTTAAGAGCTTGATTTTCCCAAGCAGAGTACTCATCTAACAAGGGAGTTACATCTATCTCTTTTAAAGCTTTAGAGGACTCTTCTGTTAGCTCTTTGTTGTCTTCTTTAGGGTCACCTGGTTTTATTTTGTTTAAAAGTGATTTGATTGTTGCCATAATCATTACGATCTCCTCATTTTACTTTAATTGTACTACTTGGTGATGCTGCAAGCATTGCTGCGATATCATTCAGTGTCTGGTGTGTCTTTTCAACAAACGCTGAATCGTTGTTCTTGCGTAGCTCCTTCGTTCCAGGTAGTACAAGATTTATATATTCATCTGTAAGTTCTTCAACACGTTTAGATAGTTTAGGATCTAAGGATAGCCCGCTTGCTAGTACATTAATTAGAGTCTCAAATATCCTGAACTGTTCTCTCCTTAGCCATACTGCTTGACACAGTGAATCTTGAAGAGTTCCTATTTCATGTACAGGACACCCAGATATATACATTGCTGCTCTAGTTAAGTACACCGGGCTATTTAAAAATCTTTGATGAGTTCCTCAAAGTTCTTGGAGATGTATTCCACCTTTTTGAAAAACGCTGTACGACGCTCCCATAGATAGTTTATCAGGACTGAAGGGAGAGTTTGCAGGAACTCCGCGCGTTCTTCCATTGACTTACGAAGCTCACCAGGTGTACCACGATTAATTGGTTTAAAGTGGTTGCCACCAAATTGTTCGATGTTCATGCTAAGTACATAAAGCGAATTTACGAGTGCACCAGTATCACGAAGAGAACCAGGTGTAAGATGTTCTTCAGTGAGTTTCATTGCCATCTGGTCTTCCCAGAAGAACTGCGTGCGGAATACTACAGTAGCACCACGAATGGAGAATGTTTCTCGAATAATTCCTTTTATAAGTAAGGAATCTAATAGAGGCAGTATCTCGTCCTTCGTGAACTCAGTTTTTTCTTTTTCTGCCTCTGTTTTAGCAGGCTCTACATCGTTAAGTACACTAGTAGTAGGTTTTGCTGTATCTTCTTCGCCTGCTTGGCGATTATGTACAACTGTTGTAAGGGGTGACTCTACGTCTTCTGTAGTGGGAGACGCCTTAGGTTCTTTTTTATTTAAAATTTTCAGCATAGTCTCGTATCCATCATCAGTGGATGCTTCTTGAGGAACATAAGGTTTAATTGCCTCATTATCCTCGTCACTAGTATCTGGTCTGTCACTAACAGCACCAGCATTATCAACTGGAACTGCGCGTGCAAAAGGATCAAAGTTGTTATTGAAATGTTTACTCATGGTAGCTACCTCCGTAAAACTAGATTGATATTCTTTCATTTATGACATAATTATAACAATAGTCAAGTAGAAAGTCAAGTAGAAAGTAGCTTTGAGAAATTATCTGACAACTCTCTACACCTTTCTACACCTTTCTACACCTAATTTTTAAAAAAGTGTAACCGCTGAAAGCCTTGTGTGACAAGGGGTTCAAGGTTTAAGACTGCCCAGGTTACACTTTCTACACTTTTTTAAGGACACATATGTATATATACGTATATGTATAATAGCCTATACTCAGAAATCCTCGCGCACATATAATATATATATTTTAGTGTAGAAAGTGTAACTACTACTACTACAGAAGCCAAAACCCTTACCACACAAGGCTTTCAGCGGTTACACTTTTTCAAAAAACAAGTGTAGAAAGGTGTAGAAAGGTGTAACCGTTAATCTGTATTTTCTGAAAAATATACCATATAAGAAATTGGTATAAGTATATTAGGGGCACTGTGTCACTCGAAATTTTATTGACAGTGCAGGCATGAAGTGTTATTCTTTTAGTAAAGAAAGGAGAGGTTACAATGTGTAAATCCCTTAGGACGTGGACACTACACGTCCAATACAATAATGAATCAGGGGTACGTAGGAAAAAATATCTAAGACGATATAAAGGTCCTTTAAAATGCTGTGCATTATGGCATAACCAGGATAATAGTTTAATTGAGGTTGATACCTATAGTTCTCACGTCTTGATGTCTTTTAAGTTACCAGATAGAAAAATAAAGCAAATAAATATTAAGAATATATCTGTTTGCTGTTCTGAGCCTACAAAAAATCTAATGTATTTGCTCAATAAACGCAGCTATCTTAGCAAAGAAAACGACGTTATCTATGCTACTACATTCGACGACAAACGCATCAAGTTAATAGATATAGACGCTGTTCGTAAGATGCACTACATATGTAACTTAAACACAGTATTTATAGCTAACATGGAGCAAATATTAGACTACCCCAATGGAATACACGGTGCACCAATAATTCTGGATGACGAATGCTTTGCAGATGACGATTGCTTTTATATCTATAAAGAGCAGTTAAAAGTAGGTAGTATTACAGACGCATTAAAACGTGCATTTCCATGTAACTCTGATTTACTATCCCTTGTTCCAAAATTTAACAGTCTACCAAGAGAGTTGCATGGGTTATATGCATTATCTACATCACTAGATTCCCTCTACGAAACAATCTCTGATAATTCAAGGAGTATAATATGGAATCCTGTAAAACAAAAGCCACTAAGAGATTTACTTTTCACCAAATATATAAGTCAATTGTTACATTTAGCAAAGCTGTATCAAATAATTAATGATATGAGTTCTTCACTATCTACTATCAACTCTGTACTACCGGTGTTCCTAAAGTATATATCATCACCACATGTCAGATTCTGTGATTCAAAAGTTCTACAAAATATGGCATGTATTAGATATAAAGACATATCTATTGCAATGTCTAGGCTTCAGGTAATCGTTGATGCTCTAAAGGGTCCAATAACAGAAGCGTATCAAGATATCCGAGTAGCAGACGTTAGAAAGAACACGATTTGGCGTAAATATATGCTGGAAGTATTAAAACAAGATAAGTCTGGGGAGAGTGATACTAATGGGTCTAATTAAATATTCAATGGTTTTCAATAATCGTCATCCTTACCCAGAATATGTAAAGGATACACTGTTTGACTCAGTATCAATTTATGATCCTAGAGATACTAAATTCATGGAAGATACAATACGAGAGAAATTTCGCAAATGGAAAGACGCAGGATTTTCAGGTGTCTTCTTATTTCTCAGTGGACTTATTTCTGCCACCGTATGTGCAATAAATGTAGCATATGAAGAAAAGATGTACCTAAGATTGTACCATTACTCAGTTATAACCGATTCTTGGCTTCCTCAAAACGTATCCGTATTTGATGGAGTCAACGGTTATCATAACACTCTCACAATGTCTGAGGAAATAAACCTCGCATTGGAGATTCAGCGGACGTCGTCTTTAGGCAAGTATGCAACGGCACTCTTAGCAAACTACGTGCTAGCATATAAAGACTTAGAGAGAAAAAACGTGCATACTGTCTTAGACTGGGACGCTGAACGAGCTGTATTAAAAGGGAAATTAAATCCCTACATTCCTCCGTATGTAGAAGCAATGAGGATCTATGCGAACAGATTACAGCAAGATCCGTCGGAGTCTTACTCCGACTACCTTTATACACAGCTCATAAAAAGAAAGGAGGGCACATATGGAAACGGAGGACTCCAAGGTACAGCAATCAGCCCAACCGCAAGCAGGTATACCACTGCGCGACCAGTTCCTGGGAAACGTAATCGACCTGCAGGTAAAGGTAGGAAAGGACGTTAGACAAGATATGTTTATCTGTGTCAGTAAAGATACAGTAGATCTTGCAACGCAGCTCTTATCTACCTTTAAATGGGGACTTTAATGGTTGCCGGCGGCTAGAATATTCTAGTCGCCTACAATCCAATCCTTGGAGAGTGCTCTAGTTTGGGAGTAGGTAGTAGTAATATACATTACTATCTACCCCCATTTTTTAAATGCAAAGGAGATGATTCTACATTATGTACAGTTTTGCAGCAACATTATTAGCTATCATCATAATGTTAGCAATCGGGATATACTGTTTAGTTATGATTATTGAAGACATACCAATAAGAAAGAGGTAATCATGGGTACTCAAATTTCACAAGAATCCTTATTATATTACATTAATAATCACTACGAAATTAAAGGTAGCAGTAAACTTGTATTGGGAATGCCGGACATTGATACATTTAAGGGTAATACTAGTGAGTTGCCTTTGAGTCAACAATTCTGCCACCTAGTAGTTGCATTAAATATAATCTTTCCAGTATTTCCTATTTATCCATTTCTTTCCTAATATTTAAAGGAGGATTATTATGAAGAAAGATAATTGTTCATGGATCCTGGACAACGTAAATTACATGACAACATTATGGGGTATAAACTGGTATCCTCACAGGCGTTTAATAGTAGAAATTTCTTGTAATAACTTTCACTATATACATACAGTATTCCATTTAAAAGGATCCTTTTACACTGATATTGAAAAGATTCTACCGTTAGCAATATTATTAAGTTAGTTTTAACAGGAGGGTATATTGTGCCTGCATATGAAGACACTAAATCTAGGTTTACAGAGTATGAAGACATAATTGGTCTACTGGCATCAAACTATGTATATGCTCTAATTAACAAAGAGCTGCTGGACATACGGCATTTTATGTGCTAAAATAGTTACAGCAAATAATAATGTTTTCACAGGAGGTTAAATCATGGAAACTAGACCTATTTGTAGTAAATGGCATGAACAAGATGTTGTTCCTAGAGAATATGAAACTTGTATTTTTGAAATTAACCAGTATGACGAAAAAAGTATTTTTATTGGTTTTAGACAGGGCAATGGAATCTGTAAACAAAGTAATGCCTCACATGTATGTGGAGAAGAATCAGTAATACGCTGGTGTTATCTCACTCTTAATTAACCCATGGGACACGGCGGCTGGGTTGCCGAATGGCAGTAGGTTGCGGACTTGGCAACGGTAGGCCCATTATTGTTATGGACTGATGAAACAGGCCTGCATAAAATCCAAGAATTCCCACGCCGCCGCTTTTTATAAAAGGAGGAAGAAAAATGAATGTTAAGTTAATGAATGATTTAGTAGTAAAGTATACTTTAGAAAAGATTGGGCAGTTCGCCTCAATCTGCAAAAACGGAGAGTTGCCTAGTCGTGAGCAACTCATCAAAATTGGTAAATCTTGTATGAGACAAGGTCACTTTAGCACTTGCCGAGGAATCATGTGGCATTTCCAAGTCACAGGTATTTCGAGGGTATGTTCTCATCAACTTGTAAGACACCACGTTGGTGTTGCTATTAATCAGGCTAGCAATGTTTACCAAGAAGCTAACAGCAATGTTGTATTACCATATACAGTTCAGGGAGTTTGCAGCAATGAACCTGAGTTAGAACGCGAAATACAGGATTTATTCACCAAGGGCCAACAAATCTACGCAAAACTGCGTGAACGTGGCATCTCTACAAGTGATTCCAGGTATTTACTTCCACAGGGACTTGAAACTAGTATTAATATTGCGTTGACTCCAGAGGCACTAATTCATTTATGTCATGAACGTTTATGCTCTAAGGCACAATGGGAGATTCGTGGAGTTGTTCAACGAATGGTAAAACAAATTATAAAAATTGAACCTTTCTGGGGAGAATTGTTAGTGCCCAAATGTATTTATCTAAATGGATGCCCAGAGGCATTAGGATGCGGATATTATAACTCTAAGGTAAACATGACAAACGCAGGAGAACCAGTAGCTCACATTGAACAAAGACTAAACGTATTTAAATGTGACTCCTGCGGACGCCAGCTAATGTACAAAGACGATGACCAAGTTCCAATCATCAAAGTAGGTGATAAGCAGTGGTGCAGAGAGTGCTATAGAAAGCACAAAGAAGAAGTAACAGATAGTGCAGACGATAACACCACTAAGGCAGTAGATGTAAACACAGCTGGGATAAGAAAGTGGTGTAAAGATTACGTTAAAAACGAAACAACGGAGGCTGACAATGATTAACGTTGGTGAACTAATATCTATTCTGGAGAAGATTCAGTCTGAGTACGGATCTGATACTACTGTTTGCATTCAATTATATGATCCCCAGACCAAGAAGTTGGTCTATGGTGATCACCTTCTAGGAGTACATCTTAGAAAAAACGGGGTAACTGTTTTAACTAACTTAAAGGGGGAATAGTATGCTTGATGATTATTTAGATGAACTAGGTACTTTAGATGAGACACTAGACTCCGAAGATACCTCTGAGAGCTCCAGAATTGACTCTACGGAAGACGATCCAGCTTACCCTATAGAAGATATAGACCCAAAGAAAATAGTCTTCTGTAAGTCTTGTAAGAAGCGTACAGTGTATATCAAGACTATTGACGGAGAATGCCTAACATGTGCATTCAAACGTTTACGTAGGCTTGAAAGCGAACTCAGTATGCTGCATCAGTTACAGGGGAAACGCGAGTATTGTATAATGGATGGTCACAGAGAGATCAGCAAAAACAAGTTATTCCCTGACTGGAATGGTAAGTTCGTGATTAACGGTGTGGAACTATACCCAGTCCAGCCCCTATGCAGTCAATGTCTTACCAAGTTAACAGCGTATTTCATTTACTTCCTTGAGGAACGTGGAATAATGCGTAGAGCTCCTGGACATAAGGACAATCTTTTTGGTGATCCTTATAATACCAAAATGACGATCATTGAAGAACAGGAAGCCAAGGTGAGACTTCAAAAATTTATTCAATCTATAGACCTTTACGTACTAGATAGACAAAGTCCTTTATCCGGACTTTACAAGACATTACGTTTACGTCAACGCGCGTTGCTAAAAAGAGAGGCGGTGAGGAAAAAGAAATGCCTAGAAGAAAAGTCGCAGCAGAACAAATCCAAGAACCAGAGCCAAAGCGAAGAACAAGAAGCCCAAAAGAACCAGAAATACCAGTATGCGGAATCTGTGGACGACCAAAACAACGAGGAAACCCGTTACACAAGGTAGTACTCGATTTCCAGGTAGACAACACTGGATATTCCTATAATGATTACATGTGTAAAGAATGCCTGGAATATTTCCCAGGATTCTTGGCTGGGTCATTATACTTTGGTGGTCTTGCAACTAACAAGGGTAAACTCAGTAACTTTATGTTGCCTCCCGTACAGTTGACTCTACAAAAAAGATAATATCATGGCCTCTAGGATTAGTACCCTAGGGGCCTTTAAATTGGAGAGATTACCATGCAAACAAAACCAATAAATGTCAAACGATACAAAGAGTACGTAGGAAAGAAATATGGACATCTTACAATTGTAAACATATTTGATCCAGGACTTGATGTCATCCCACATGTAGCTATGGCGGAGTGCCTATGCGATTGTGGCAATCATGTAGTCTATAGGTTAAGTAAGGTTACTAGTGCTTCCATTACAACCTGTAAGAACTGTCCATCGCCATATGAAAAATACATTGGACAAAAGTTTAAACATTTAACTTTATTACAGATACTACCAGAGAGAGATGACAACGGGTGTATTCTATGTAAATGCAAGTGTGACTGTGGCAGAGAAGCTATTTACCGGGCAACAATTGTCATTCAAGGGAAACTGTCCAACTGTGGGTGCGACATAGATTGTAAAAAGCCTAAAAATAATAAACCTAAAATGTGTTGGAAATGTCCACATACATTTCCTGGGTGTATTTGGTCAGACGTAAAGAAACAATGTTGCAAAGAATGTTTAACTCCTTGTCCTAACAAGTGCCTCAATACCCCAGAAAGATGTGGAGCGGTAAGGATTTCCAAGTCTACACAGGAGGATTATTAACCATGGGTTACAAGAATATGACCACACCAGATACTACATTTAAAGAACTAGTAATAACAAAAGATGAGCAAGTAAAAGTGCTGAACTTACTACCTGGTAGTATATATACTATAGTATTTTATTCCTATTTATATATTGGAAATCGCATTATTAATAACAGCAATAGCAAAAACAGAAACATACTCAAGATTTGCTATATAAGTTTATGGGATCCATTTGAAACAATACATGTTGATACTGTTGATCCAAATGAAACTAAATCTGGATTTTACAGTCGAGTTTTGTTGTGTTAACTAAAAGGAGGGAGGAATAAATGTTTAAGGAAATAACTATAAAAAAGAGTACAACAACTCTTGCAACGTTATCACCAGGGCAACTATATACAAATAATATACAAGCTTTACTTTACCTAGGAGTTTCTGCAAGCGGAATGTCTGCAGTATTCAACACGTTAGATACTGATGCACCAAGTGAATTTATGGCGGCAGGACTAAACAATACTTCTAACATGAAGTTTATATTGTCACTAACAAGAGTATTATTGTGCTAAGGAGGAGTTTCTATGAGGTTCATTGAATTTCACAAACAAAAGAATGCTTATGGAGAGATACTCTGTGTGCCAATTATTCATGTGACTCATTCAGAAAGTGAATGGTTGGCAACGGTTGTTAGAGATACAGATGTAGGCTATAGTGGAGCAAAAAAGAAATTAGTATTTAAACTTTACACTGAGATAAATCATACCGATGCAATAAATCCAGTAGATCATTGGGTAACACTTCCATTTAGTATGAGAAGTAAGGCTTTAATCGGCGGAATGATTTCCTAGTGGACATTCAGGTGAAAAACTGATATAATAAAGTACATATAGGAGGTACACGTGCATGATATTTTTAACAGGAGATACTCACGGGTTTCACGACGCAGATAAAGTTTTTAAACTTTCTGCAAGAATTCCGAATATAACAGACGATAAAGAGAACTATCTGATAATTGCAGGAGACTTCGGGTGTATTTGGAGATACCCAGAGCGTGCGCATTTAAAGGTAAATTCTAATGATCTTCACACGATTGAGTACATCTATGAAGACGCGCCATTTGTTACTCTTTTTGTGGACGGCAACCATGAGAATCATAAAGTATTAAACGAGTTACCCGTCTCCAAAAAGTGGGGAGGATGTGTACATCAGTTAACGCCATATTGCTACCACTTAATGAGGGGAGAGGTGTTCAATATTCAGGGAAAAACATTGTTAGCTATGGGTGGTGCACTATCCGTAGATAAAGATCTTCGCAAGGAGAACGAAAGTTGGTGGCCAGAAGAGTTAATCTACCAGAGCGATTATGATAACGCCATGAATAACCTGGCTAAATACAATAATACTGTAGATTACATAGTCACACATACTTGTCCAACTCCGGTAGCACTTGAACTTGAAAAAGAGCTTCCACCATATGACACAGGACTCTGGGGTCAAAAGAAGACGGATCAATCTTGCCAGTTCTTAGAAGATCTGCGTAAGCAAATTCAGTTTAAAGAATGGTTTTTTGGTCACTTCCATGTGATCTCTGATATAACTTACGATAACCATGAATTTCACTGTATGTATAACAACATAAAAGGAATAACAGACTAGGACGAATCAATAAGCAGTCAAAAATGTAGACAAATCTGTATATAAGTGGACAATAATCTTATATACAGGTGCTTAAAGAGTAATCTCTAACCCGAGTGATCGTGTGCAGCGAAAGCTGTCTGTTGGATGAACTAAGTTACCAGGAAAAGCTAAAGACTTACCTGTAAGTATAAACCATCAGCCTGCTGCTCCAAGAGTCATAACCAAGAAACTCCGCTAATGTCCTGCTGAGATAACAGGGAAAGGCATGAGCTTCCCGGGGACATCGGCAAGAAGGAAAATTTTCTTGTATGTGTTTAAAAAAAAATACATTTGAATATATTTGTATAAATTTTTTAAAGGAGGAAAGCCATGGCGAGCATCATTTCGGCCATAATAAAAAAACTCGGCCTCGAAAGCAAGGAAGAATTTAAAATCATCTGCAACGGAAAAGAAATCAGCGACAGAATCTTTTTCTTTGATGAAAAAGACAACGAGCTGTACCAGCGCGGAGAAAAAGACAGCATCAGTTGGCCAGCACCCAGCGCAATTTTTATGCAGCTGTGTCAAGGAAATCTGATAATAAAACCTATGCCCTGGAAACCGAAAGAAAGGGAATGCTATTATACCTTCGGTGCGTCACCCTATGATGCAAGATGGATAGTCAAGCAATACAAATGGGAAAACACTCCGCTCGACAATGCGATGCTTTCCGCAGGCTGGGTATACAAGACGAGACAAACAGCGGAAAACATGCTGAAAATAGCCGCAAACAGATATAGTGCAAATTACGAAGAATAAATTGTTTTGTCGTTTCCATAAAATTTATTGGTTTAAATGTGTTAAAAAAAATACATTTGAGTATATTTATCTATAAGTTCATAAGGAGGTATACAATGATGGAATTAAAAGTAGTTAAAAGATTTAAGAAACTTTGGTTACCAAATCCAAAGACTGTAGTAGCAATGAAGTTAGAGGAACGATCTATTGATTCAACTCATACTATAGAGTTACTAGCTAAAAATGGATTCAAGACATTTATCTGGGACACATCGTATTTACGTTCATACAGTATGAACGAAGCCTGGGTTACACAGCAATTGTTTTTAAGACTTCATAAACAAAAAGTAAATATTGTATTTCATGTTGATGACTCTATCGATTTACTATCTTTGGCAGCTATAGGAAATACATATCCCGTATATTTAAATAAATATGCAACCATAGATTTTTCCTCGTATACTGACTTATCATCTGAACATCGGTCTGACATTAGAGTAATGCTTGGTAAACAAGCACAATACCTAGAGTTCGCTAACATAAGCAATTCAGATGACAAGGAACTCCCAGCAGTTGAGGCGCAGTCCATGAAACTCATTACAGGCATTGGTGATAGCTATTTCACAAAAGTAATAGCCGCAACTTTTCTCCCGCAGCCTAGAGAAGTTGACAGCGTGAATTTTTCACGCATTGAAAAAATCTTCGATGACTACATTATTTAAACGTGGAGAAAAACTAGTATTCAAACTAGGAGTACAAGGTGTTGAGGTATTTAAAAAGGTACTTCGACACCTTGTATACAACAAAAAAACCAAGTTATGGGAAACGCGGGCTTCCATATCTGTATTTTTTGATCTGTATACTAAGATTCCTAGGATGTTGAATTCTAAAGACCCAGAAACAATGCTCTGGATAACACATATGAAATCACTATACCCACGGTTATATGATATTCAACAGGGGACGGCAAAGATCACCCTACCAGACACGATTGATTACGTATTGAAGCCATATAAGCACCAGATGGAGGCACTTGCATTCGCTCTCTATATAAACAAATGTGCTCTTTGGCTAGACATGGGGTTAGGTAAAACTTACACAGCAATAACGTTGGCTAAAATACGTCATTCAGAACAACATTTTGGTGGGGTAAACAGAGTATTGGTTATTGCACCAAGGTCTTTGCTATATCAGTGGGAAACAGAGATCAAAAGGTTAGTGGATTCAGCAGAAGTATTTTCTATAGTCGGGACTCCATATCAAAAGGAGAAAGCAATAGAAAAAATATCAGTTGCAGAGGGGTTTACTTGGACCTTAATCAGCTACGAATCTGTTGGTAACGTATATGATGATTTAGTTGCCTTAGACTATGATATGTTTATACTAGATGAGGCAACAAAAATAAAGAACCCCAAAGCAAAGCGCACAGAGAAGACTGTTGATCTCTGTAACACTATCCGCTATGGAGTTGAGTTAACAGGGATGGCGTATGTAAACTCACCTCTAGACCTGTTTAGTCAGTTCAGTGCAATTGATCCAACAGTGTTTGGTGTAAACTCATACGTATTTTCTCATAGGTATATAAACTATGCTAATATGACCTTCGGGAAAATTGTTCTTGGGTATAAGAATATGGAAGAACTAAAGTCACGCAGTTATTTAGCTGCATTTGCTAGGACAAAAGACCAGTGCCTTGATCTTCCAGCTCGTGTATATCAAGTACGAAAACTTCCAGTAAATGAAGATCAGTACAAATGGTACACTAGTCTTCTAGATCAGCTTGCGCAGTCCAAGGACGGAACAGGGAACTATCAACAAACGTATGTGGTTGCGTTGTTGGAAAAGTTTACCCAGATTACATCCGGATTCATTCTTACAGATGACCATGAGTATATCTGGTTAGACAGTCCAAAGTACGCTGAAGCATGGGATATAATTTCTAATTCCAAAGAAAAGTTTATTATATGGGCAAGACATACTTACACACTCAAAAAACTTGCAGCGTATTTCACTGGAAAAGAAAGGAACAAATGTAAACTAAACGTGCAAGTTCTTGATCGCCATTCATCAGCATCTGCAAGGCAGTATATAAAAGAGCAGTTTAAGAGTGGCAATATTGATGTGCTTATCCTCCAGTTACAATCTGAGTGTCGTGGAAACGACTTTACGTGTCAAACTTCGAGTGTTAGTAGTATTTTCTTTGAAAACTCTGCTAGCATTGAAGAGCGTAGTCAGGCAGAGGATAGACAGCATCGCATTGGTATGGTTGGAACAGCTCTTTATATTGACCTAGTATGCGAAGATACATATGACGAGGGTATCCAAGTATTGCTTGAGGGGAAGAAAACTATCACATCATATATCCGAGAACAGAATTTACAGATTCTTCTTGGTTCTGGTGGGACAATTGCACTAAAGAAGAGTAAGTCACAGAAGCGTCCAAAATCACCTACAGAAGTTGCACAACGTGTAGCAAAGGCAGAGGAAGAGGCGCAAGACTTTTCTGAGATCGAAGGAATGGAGACGTTCAACGACCAATAAGGAGGAGTAATAATGGAGTGGACAAAATATAATTTAAATAATTATGAAGCGTCTACTGGTGTTGAAGACAACATTGTGGAAGAATGCCAGGAAGACACTTGGACCATTCTTGATGCATTAAATATTGCTATAAAGAAAATAAATGCGGATGAAGTAACACCAGCAGAATATTTCAGTATTTTAAAATCACAAAAACATAAAATATCAAACAATGCATTAAACAAGAGTTATGATGCTTGTTTACAGTTGGCGGATAAATATGCTAAGTTAGGTCAGCTGGCGGGATTAAAGCGTATTGGCTTCCAAATGGCATGTATTGTCCAGGAACGTAAACTAATTGAAACTGGTATTACTACCTACGTATACAAAGAAGACTTGATGACTTACGTTGATAAGGTGAAAGATAAAAGTATAAAAATCTGTTATCTTAAAGACTACGAGCGCGAGATACCGGATGAAGTAAGCGAGACAATTCTGTCTGTCAAGGATATCTTTGATGAATTCGTAGTTGTCTACACAGACTATACCGTCAAGGAAACCCTGAAAACAAAAGCATTCATAGAGCATAAAGAAAAAGATCCTATTGTATTTGGTATCTTTACTGACAAAGAGAACATATTCACGTTAGACCGTCTATACTACATTGCTGATTGGGTGGACGAATACTGTGACCTAACACTTGATAAACTCGTAGAAGGATACAAGACCATGACCAATATAAACATCACAAGAACTCTGTCCACGCCACTTACACTTGATGCAGTCAAAGAACAAATAAAGCGTCTTGAGGCAAAGGATGCATCTAATGGTGGTTATAAGGTTACAGAGGATACACCAAGTAAAAAGAAGACACTCTTTGAAAAAGTATCTACGTTCTTTAGTAGAAAGGGGTAAGAACAATGAAAATCAGTGAATTAGCTAAGTGGGCTATTGAAAATAATTGTTATGACGCAGAACTTGAAGTTGAAAAGTACAACGAAACTTATAATGCAGGAACAACTTCAGATGTATACCCTGAACTAAAAGATTTAAGAATTAATACTCCGAGAGATGCTGTAGTAATGGAAGTATAAAAAGGAGGCAGGACTATGAGTCCTAAGGAACTGTATGAGTGGGCGTTGAACCACAATGCTGAAGACTGCAAAATAGAATTTATGTGTTTCAATACTAGCAGTGATTACAAGATTCTAGCAAGGGAAGATTTGAGGATCTCAAAGCATATGAATGGATCACCAGAAACGGTGTTACTAAATCTAAATAAGGGTATGTAAGGAGGCAGAACTATGAGTCCAAAGGAGTTATATGAATGGGCAGTAGCTAATAATGTTGAAGATGAAAACATAGGGCTATGCCTATTAGCGCGTGGATACGCTACTCAGACAGGAATTGACACTAAAATGCTTGTCATCAGAAAAACAAAGGATTCAACAACAGGGGAAATAAAACCCTGTGGTATTGATATTATTGCATAAGGAGGAACTAAAAATGTCTTGGGATTGCACAGTGGTTTACAAAGATACTAAAGAAGAGGTAAAGCTTGATAAGCCGATAGATATAAGAGGCGGAACGTACAGCATGTTTGGTACAAACGAACTGTGGTTAAACGTAACATACAATTACTCCCGGTTCTATAGAAAGAAGTTGCCAGAGAGCTTAAAAACTTTAGATGGCATGGATGTAAAGGAGTCTATCCCAATCCTACAAGATTTGGCGGATAGTCTTGGTGATGATAAAACCTCTGATTACTGGGAACCAACAGAAGGTAATGCCAAATCGGCAATTTTAAAGTTGATTAAATTAGCTGAACTGGCACCAGAGAATACAATGTGGGAGGTTATCTGATAATGGAAACTTTAACACCAGTCAATGCACTACAGGCGTCAATGATTATTATTGAGGTTACTCTTCTAATCCTCGTCATTCTAATCATACAGATATCACGAGCCATGGTTGATAAAACTAAACATAACGAAGATGCTACCACTAGCAGCATTCCAAAATTCACATACACTACATTAAAGATAACTAAGGAGGTACAAAATAATGACGAAGAAGCAGAAAGTACTAGTATTATTGATGTTAATGTTGACACTAATGGTAACATTACCTCCAAAACAACTTCCGGAGTACCAAAACCCTGATTTGCCAAAGTCTATGCAAATACGATGGCCAGTATTCTCACAAAAGGTTGCAAAAGCAGAACAGCACCATTATATATTGCACGTAATAGCAACAGCATACTGGACGCATGTTGGTGGTCATGGAATTGCATACGACGGAAACCCAGCAGTAGCTTACCGCACCTTGGCGGTTGATCCGAATGTAATACCTTTAGGGTCAAAGGTACACGTACCAGGTATTGGTTGGATGCTAGCACATGATACAGGTAGTGCAATAAAGGGAAACAGAATTGACATTGCCATGGAGTCAAATCAAGCGGCCATTAATTGGGGAAGAAGAGAATTAACAGTTACAGTTATTCCACCACAGTAAGAAAGGAGAAGCAAGAATGTATATGACAGTAAGAGATCTAATAAAGTATGCCATAGATCATAATTGTTTAGACTACGAAATTGCCATTGAGGGATGGGGTCCTTACGGCGACGAAACAACTTTTCATCCTGGAGTAGAAAACTTACGTAGTAAACATACCAATGGATACCTAAAAATTTATGTGGATCCTACGTATCAATCAATGGAGGAAGAGTAAATGCATAACTACGAGGTCAGCGGATATAGTCTTGTAACTGCAGAATTGGTTATCAAAAGATATGTGTGTAAGTCTTCAGAGGTAGCATGTGCGATGTTTCTTCAAGAATATCCAATGTGTAACGAGGAGATGCTTTGTATAAACAAAGATTCCAACAGGATTCAATAAAGGAGGACAATACAAATGGAAAACTTAAATAGAATGTCTCGTTCAGAATTATTAGAATATGTAACTATTCATACCAATGAGTTAGATTTATTAGTAGCTTTAGCGGAAGAGGCTGCAGAGTTAAGCAAAGCAGCGTTGAAACTTGCGAGAGCTCGTAAATATGTAAATCATCCAACCCCCTTATCCAGTGAGCAAGCATTCAAAGATGTAATTGAGGAGTGCACAGACGTAAAACTTTGTGTTGACGCTCTTGCAATTGACTTTGATCCAAACTTATTGCAGAAGAAAACACTGCGTTGGGCTAAGAGACTTGAAAGGGCAGCAGAGGAACAAAAGGAGGATTAACATGAAAGTTATAATCTACATAAACCTGACTACGGGGCTGGAACAACTAAAAGAATTTCAAGAAAAGTTTAAAGATGGGGAAGCAGAATTTCATTTCTCTCACTTGCAATCTACACATTTGGAACAAGTAAATTACAAAGCTTTTCTGAACTCCGTTGACAACGATATGCTTATGTATTTAGCTTTAGATTGGCCTATATTGTTCGTAGATTCAGGATCTCGCTGCAAGGATGGAATTCCTCGCACAATTTATCAAGGACTTCAGTTCCTGAAATATGTTTGTACAAGAATGTGGTTTGGTGTAGATGAGAAGAACTTGTGCAAAGTAAAATGTTTTAACTGTCATAAATTCTTCCAAGAAAAGTATGCTGAACTTTTCATCAATTCTGATACAAGGGACAACCAATTATGTAAGAAATTTAAATATTTCAAGAAATACGCAGTGCCACGTGAATACTTTAACTTAGTCGGAGTCTCCCAGGTTAGCGTGTTCGACGGAAAGCCTCAAGCGTATCTAGAAATAGTTTCTGAGTGTCTAACGACCAACTCTAAATAATTTTTTCTAAAAGTGCTTGACAATGCCTACATCGTATGCTATACTGTATCCATAAACAGAGATAATAAAGCGAGGTAGGCATTATGAGCACAAAGACTACTCATAGCCCCTCTAATGATGACTTGGAAGCTTTAGCCAAAAAGCGAGGAGTACATAGTTCGCTACTTACATTACTTCAGCATCAGAAACCATCAGACGTTTCAGACGCAGTACTCTGTGAACAGATACGAAAAGGTGATCAAACTGCAGCTTTTCAGCTCCTTGTTCATCACTATCGCTATATTATAGCTAAGGCAATGCAAATAGCTTCTGGAAGACATTTTTCAGATGATATACTGCAGGCTGGCGCTGTAGGGTTATACGAGGCGGCTAGTAGATACGATGCTACTAAACATGTAAAGTTTCTTACATATGCACATTATTGGATACTAAAATTTCTTTATATTGAAGTACGCAATGAGCTCCTTCCACTTGGTGGACTATATATTGCTAGGGATAACAAAGAACGACTTTTTAATTTTATAAAGTATTCAATGATGGGCTGGACAGATGCACAAATACTTGAAAAACTAAACATCAAGCAAGAAGCATTAGACGAGTTGAAATTACTCAACAGGATTGCTTCACGATTAAAGAGTTTAGATGACCTACATTCAGATGGTGACAAAGATGACTTAGATCCATATGATTTCCTAGGAATGCCAACACACAAAAGTGCAGAGGACGAATACATTTCTACAGAATTACAAAGTTATGTAGAGTCATTAATATCTGATTTAAATCTTTCAGAACCTAAACTAGCTAAATTTCTAAATTATGAACTTGGGCTTAATGGGCAACCACAATTAACAAAGTCAGAAATATGTAAATCTCTTAAAATTTCTCCATTGGAATACGAGGGCCTTAAAGACTCTGGTCTTCAATACCTACGTACACAAATGGTTGAAGACGGATGGATGGATAAAAAGAAGGGTAAAATAAAGGAGATCGTTGATGAATGGCTCACACAAAACGAACCATCACAATAGAATACTTAACTGAGGACTCTCCTTTTACTCAATCAGACTACCTGTATTATGTTGGGATTGATCCTTCTTATTCGTCAACAGGACTTGTAATTCTAGATGGAACACATAACGTTCCATTAGTTAATTGCCATATCAAGGCTGGTACTCCCAAGGATCCGTTTTATGTTCGTGTGCAAAAATTATTAGATGTATTATCTGATAATTTACTACATTTCAATACTGACGATATTTATGTAGTTATGGAAGGTGCGTCATTTGCATCAGAGTTTAACGCATTCAAACTAGGTAAACTTAGTGGAGTAATTGAGTACTTTCTTGGTGAACATAAAATAGCATATAGTTTAGTAGCTCCTACTTTTGCAAAGAAAGTTGCAACTGGAAAGGGTTCTGCGGATAAACTAGCAGTCATGCAGGGAGTAAGAAACAAATGGGGTTTTCGTAGTAATTGCGACGACGAAAACGACGCTTACGTCATGGCTCAGATTGCACGTGGTGCTCGACCAGATGCACCTATAAAAAAGAGGAGACGAAGTAAAAATGTTGAGTCTAGTACGTAGATTTACAAGTAAATTTATGAAGAGTGCAACTGTAAAAATGCTTGATTCATTATACAAGTTGTCTTACTTAGTGAGCTTAAGAGCTATTGATCTACGAGTTAGCTAAGTTGCAATATATAAAAACATGAAAGGAGACCATTAAAAATGGCTTTAACTACCGTAAAAGAACTTACTGCAAAGATTGCAGAAAAAGAGGGTGTGCCAAAACATCAGGCATACAAGATCTGGATGGATGTTTGCGAAATCCTTAAAGATGAACTTACCGCTGGAAACAAAGTTCGTCTGCGTAACATTGGAACGATCTCTCGTAAGGATCGTAAAGCAAAACCGTTCCGTTTGCCGAATGGCACTGAAGGTGTAAGCACCCCGAAGTTTGGCTTCAAACTTGCTTCCAACTCTTACGCCCTGTAACCAGCCCTTTGGGACGTCCCTTAGGGACACCTCTTTCTAACGTGGGGTCGTAATACTGTCTGCGGCCCCATTTTTAGCTTATAGTAATTAGTAATCAGAAAGGAGCTACATACCATGACTCAAATCAGTGTAGCACGAGCATTAACAAAACTCAAAACAACAAAAGCAAAGATCAATGTAAAGATCAAACACATTGCTGCAAACGCATACGGAAACTCTAAAACAACTTCTATATTGTCAAAGGTTACTAATATAGAAGGAAACCGTAAAGAGACAACATCTCAAATAACTGCTACGATTCAGTCTTACAAAGACCTTATGAAATATTATCGTGCGGTATCCTTGGCAATCCAAGATTCAAATAGCAAAACCATGATTCATACTGATGCATTTGGTGATATCTCTGTAGCTGACGCTATTATTATCACTACAAAGTTGAATGATAGCATTAAAGACTTCTCCAGTGCCCTTAACACCTGCATTGTAAAATCAACAGAATCTGCCGAGAACTTCAATAAGAAAAGCTTCTCCAAGACGATTACAGAAAGCATGGATAAAAACACCGCTGACGCATTGTTGGCACAGCCCTGCGTATATTTTAACCCTGCAGAAGCTGAAGCTGCTAATGTCATGGCTCTTTATATTCATGGCGAATTGAATGCATTAATCAATGAAAGTAACGCAATTACAATGATCGATGTTCCTGACGAAGTAAACTGATACATTGAAATCTAACTGCTAATATAATAACTGCGGATATAGTTCAACGGTAGAATAGTGGCCTTCCAAGCCATATATGCGGGTTCGATTCCCGTTATCCGCTCCAAACAACAATACCTCCCTAGAATACCACGATATTCTGGGGAGTTTTTATTACCAGGAGAAAGCGTATGCCAAACACTAATGGAAGAGTATTTACCACTGTAAAGTCATACTTAGTAGAGGTTACCTTCAAATTTGATGAAAACAGTATAATTGTTTTGCAAACTTCAGTAAGAGCCTTAAGTCCTCGTGAATGCCTTAGATTTATGCTAGAGAAAACCTTACCATTCATAGGCAACCGTGCAGTTCGCTTTACTACCGGGAAACTTGTATATAATTATAGGTTTACAAAAATTTATGCGTATAGCAACAAAGATAAATTAGTAGGCATATATAATCATACAGAGTTTAAAGATCTAGCGAGTCACATATCTAAGGTAGAAGTACTAGGCGAATATGATGATAATGATAGTGTTCCCTACAATCTAGGAAGTTTCGTAGACAGAGACCCAGGAATCTGCACGGTTAGATATAAGGAGGATATTTATGCAGGATAAAGTTTTATACTTAATCAGAGGGGTACCAGGTTCTGGAAAAACAACCCTTGGCAAACAATTAATTAAAGGTACTGACGGGGCGATTTTTAGTGCAGACGATTATTTTACAGCTTCTGACGGATTTTATCAATTTGATCCACGTAGGCTATATGAAGCTCACAGATGTTGCCAATTAGACTGTGAGTGTGCCATGATCACTGGACTAAACCCTGTAGTTGTAGCAAATGTTTTCCATAAGCGCATATATATGGAGCCGTACATTGAATATGCTAAGGAAAACGGGTATCATGTAGTGGAAATCTGTGTAAAGAGTGATTTCAAAAATATACATGGATGTCCTGAAGACAAAGTAGAATTATTCAAAGAAACTTTTGAGTATTAAGGAGGTAGCTATGATGAATGCTGTGACTGTATTTAACAACGAAGCCTTTGGTGCACTAAGAACCATTGAAAGATATGGTGAGATATGGTTTGTAGGTAAGGATGTAGCCACAATCCTAGGGTATACTAATCCTAGAAAAGCTATTATTGACCACGTGAAGGATGCTCATAAGAATACCGTAACGATTCGTGACGGTATTGGTAATCCTAATAAAACAGTTATTGATGAAGCTGGACTTTATTCACTGGTAATGCGTTCTAAGCTTCCACAAGCTGAAGAGTTCCAGGAGTGGGTAACAGCAGATGTCCTTCCATCTATTCGTAAAACAGGGAAGTATGAGATTCCAAAGCAACCTGTAGACAAGGACCTAGAAATTCAAAAACTGGCAGTGGAAACAATGAAAGTACGAACAGAACAAAGTAAGCTACTTCTTTCCATAGCAGACACAGTTTCAAATGAGCTTTATAAGGAAACATTGAAATCCGTAGCAGTAGCAACGCTTACGGGCAAAGAATACCTGCCATTGCCCAAGATAGAATGTAACTACCATACTACTACAGATTTAGCTAACATTTTGAGTAAAAAGTTCAATAGGAAAGTGTCAGCCAACATAGTAGGCAGGTTGACAACCAAAAACAATCTCAAAACGGAAGAGTATGCAGTGAAAGTATGGGATAAAGCTAAATTCAGCAATAAGCAGATAGAATCTTACAGGTATAAAGACTCTGTTATTGAGCCTCTTTGCAAAGCTTATGAACTTTATTTACAAATCCATTCCTAAAATTGGTATAAGTATAGTGTAGAAGAATTCGTAGATCAAGCGGTAAGATCACCCTGGTACATGAGGAGATCCGATGTTCGAGTCATCGGCGGATTCTTTTATTTTAATTAAAGGAGGAAAAACAAAATGTTTACAAAGAAACAATACGAGGAATTCGAGGAGCTTACAACTCCAATAATCAACTGGATCAAAAACTTAGAAGATCCAGATGTACTTGTAACTATTGATGGAGCTGAGGCTGTATTACACGTTCCTCAACTAGTGAACATGGACTACGAGTTTGAAGAAATGACTAAGGACATTGATGAATTTTTAGATAATAAAAAGGATGAGAGTCCTAAAAACAAGGCAGATAAACCGTCTACCATTTTAAACTAACTACCAAACGGGGGAAATTACAATGAAGACACACTTAAAGACACTAATAGCAATTATCTGTGGATTAATTATCTGTGTAGTAGCTTTCAACCTTGTGAATAATAATTCAACACCAAAAGTGATGCCACCAAGGGTACTACAAGATAACTTAACAAACTCCCAAATATTTTGTATGATGGGATCATATAACTTACGTGACGAATCGTGGCACGACGAAATGATATTGTCACCTAAGAATTATCAATTCGTAGAAAAAGATGAATTTATTGGGTATCTTAGAACAGCTAAGTCATCCTTCATACTAAACTCAGATGAACAAAAAGCCTTAAGAAATGACATAATTAAACTTGCTAAGTATGCTGGACGTCAAGTAACTACTAAAAACAAAGATGACCATGAGGTTACTGATTATTTTTATCTCTATGCTAATGCTGGACAGCTCTATCAAGTAACATTTAAAGATGGTTGTACATTTAAGGCAGTCCAAACTACAGAAAAGGGATACATCTCATTTGAGATATCCCCTGACTTAATGTTATCCCACGAATGGCAAGCGTCACCTAAACTATTACATAAGTTAAACAACTAATACTGCGGCTGTTAGGTATAATTCTAGTAAAGGCAGTTAGAGTCTACCTGATATCTAACTTTATAATATGTGGAGTACATAGCCTTTATTCTTCATGTACTCCACCAGTATCCATGATAGGAGGAATTTAAAATGGCTGAACCTAGTGTACTTGAACTAATGGGTATCGGAATCATTGCAATCGTATCGTGCTTTGGCGGAATGATTCTTCTCATGTATACTACCAAGTGGGCAGACAACTTTCATAAGTAGGAGGTGAGAGTATGAAGTTTGTGGCTGAAAACGCGCCGTTTATTTTAGTGGCTATCGTTGGTGTAATTTGGGGAATCTTATGTCTTCCAACCGTAATTAAGGGTTGGGCTGGGAAGCTCCCTAAGGAGTAGTGGGCCTCTGGGTAACCAGGTGGTGGAGTCATAGTCAGGCTCCACTACTCCCTCTGAGTATGTACTACCTTGTCGTGGTTCAGAGGCTTTTCACAAAAAGTACATAATTTAAAGTTGACATTTGCTGTGCTTCTTATTATAATATATGTATGAAATGCAGCTTGTCTTTCAAGGTTCAGTAGCTCAGTGGAAGAGCAGGGTACTCATAATACTCTGGTCCTGGGTTCAAACCCCAGCTGAACCTCCAAATCTGTTAATCACATTTAACATAAATGCCGCCTTGGTGGAATTGGCAGACACGCTAGACTTAGGATCTAGTGGATAACTCCGTAAGGGTTCGAGTCCCTTAGGCGGCACCAACTTCGGGATGTAGCGCAGTTTGGTAGCGCACGTGATTTGGGATCACGGTGTCGCAGGTTCAAATCCTGTCATCCCGACCAACATGCTCCTGTGGCGCAATTGGCAGCGCAAGTGTTTTGTAAACATTAGGTTGTAGGTTCGAGTCCTATCAGGAGCTCCATCCGGAAAGGTGGTCGAGTGGCTTAAGACAGCAGTCTTGAAAACTGCCGAAGACACAAATCTTCCGTGGGTTCAAATCCCACCCTTTCCGCCATGATTATTATAATTGTATACCGTAGTAACTTCAAAAACTGTTATATAATTAAGAAGAATATTTCTTCATGCATACAACTTACAAAAAGCATGACCAAATGATAAGGTTGGCGACCTAGGATAGATATACATGAGTCCAAAATAGCCGGAGCACGTTAGCTGGTTAGTTAGAAGTTGCTTAGTTTCTTAGTTATACAAGTTTACAGAACATCAGTTACATAGAATATTATAAAAATCCTATGTTCTACTTCTAGTGAAAACTAGCAGGGGAAACAGTGCCTGGAAGTTCAGACATACGGCAGGTATACAATTATTAATATATTAGCATTTTTTAGCCCCAGCTTTATAAATGCTAAGTCCAATAGGCTCTCGGACAACACCGAGGGCCTATTTTATTCTTCATTTTTTTACTTGACATCCGTTTTGTGGCATGATACAATAATCATGCAAGGACAGAAAATGTCATAATCAGAAAGGAGCTTATAACAATGGCAAAAGAAGCTAAAACTGAAGACGCAAAACAAATGGAAGCAGTATCAAACATCCCAGACTTTGGAGACGAATTTGAGGGTGATATTGGTATTGAAGGAGGGGCAGTCACTTTTAGTTCCATCCCAGTCCTCAAGTTGACTCAAGCTATGAGCCCAGAGGTTCAGGACAGAAATTTCCCAGATGTGTACGCGGGCATGTTTATCAATGACACTACTAAAGAATGCCTGGGTGAAGAAGTAACTTGTCGTATTCTGCGCACCTGGAGATCTCGTGCAAAATTTGTTCCTCGTGAAGCAGGTAGCGGCATTGAGTGCAGTTGCCCAACATACAATTCTCCTGATGGAGACTTTGGTAGCGAATACGGTAGCTGCCGCACTTGCATGTATAATAACTTCACTCAGTCTGATCATTGCTTGACACAGTATAACATGATTATCACTATCAATGATAATCCTACTGATATGTACCGTGTAATTCTTTCAAAGACATCCTTTAAAGCAGGCCGTACTCTTGATACAGCTTTGCGTGCGCTGAGTACTCGTTACAAACGTCAACCAATTTTCATGTTCAAAGTAAAGATTTCTGCTAAGGAAGCCACTAACACCAAGATCGGAAGCAAATATTTTGTATATAAGCTGGATGTAATCCCTCCCAAAGCAGATGAACCACTGCTGAATGAGGATTCTATTCCTGAGTATATTGATGCAATGCACCAAATCGCAGATATTCGTACCGCACAGCTGGAATATCATAAACGCCAGTTAACCGAGAAATCCTCCTTCGATACTGCAGGCGTACAAACATCAACTGATTTTGAGAAGATGGGAACAACTCTTGCAGCAGAGCTTGCACCCGGCGGATCAGAAGAGATTCCGTTTTAAGTAGTAAATTACATAGGGGGTTGAGGAAAGTAGTCTTCAACCCCATATTTTTGAAAGGAGTTTTTTAAATGTCTAATCTTGAGCCAAAATCCACAGAGGTTAAACAGAAGGAAACCGATGTAGAACAACAAGAAACGATGAAGGAGTACCCTGTAATTCATTGCCAACGTGTTACTCCTGGTAAAACTACAGAATCTATGGAAGACATTGAGGGTCTTGTAATTCAACTTTCAGAGAATGGCGCACTTTCTCCTGAGCTGGTTCCTAAGTTCATCATGAACATGGATATTGCTAAACTCCCCAACGGAAGAACAACGATTGTATCAGCTAGATGCCGCAACAATTTCATTATCACTGAGACCATCTCCTCACCAAGCCCGGATACCTATGATGAACAGGCAGCTGTTGAGATTTGTCGTAATAAAATTTATAGCAGATTGTGGGAAATGCTGCAGTTCTTGTATGCAACTGCAATAGTAACAACCAATACTATCGTGGCTGAGTATAACACCGCACAACAGATTCCTGAAGCTACAACTAATGAAAGGACTGATGAAAATGATGATTGATCCGAGATCCTTCACTGAGCTCACAAATTCTAACCTATCACAAGATAGATGGATTGATTTAGCAGTAGATAAACTTATTGATCCAATGTTTTACACAAAATCAACCGCCTATAGTGATAATAGCGACCAATTTCATTCAATCAGAGAACTTGCTCGTCGTAATTTTCCTAAGGAATATGAGGCTAACGAGTGGTATGCAATGGCACGTGTCGTAGGAATTCTAGTGGACAAGCATCATGTGGCACTAGCCAAGACACCAGATGTATACGAAAACCGTGATCGCGCAGTGGATTGTGTAGTATACGAATTCTTTAGATTGCGATTCATTCTTCTAGGAAATGAACTCGAAAAATCACATACTCTAGAGCAAATTCAAGAGAAATGTCATATGAATACAATTAAATCAGAAGTCCTACAAGGAGCAAGAGTACATGAATGTTCAGAATGCAACTGCAAAGGAAACAATAAAAAACTACCTTTTGCTTACCTGGATTATAAAGAACCAGAAGATCAGGGAGTTCACGCAAAGATTCATCCATGAAAGAGTTCCAGATTACTTTATGTGGGTACCTGCTAGCGTGTCAGGGAAATACCATCCCATGGATTCTCTTGGCGATGGTGGATTAGTAAGGCACTCCATGGCAGTAGCGATCACAGCTCAAGCCATTTGTGAGCTAGAGTACTTGCAAGTCACACCGATTGATAAGAGTTTTATTATTGCCGCGTGCTTGCTTCATGATACATTTAAACAGGGTAGAAACGAATCTGGCACTACAGTTAGAACTCACCCAAACATTGCAGCTCAAGAAATATATAATTTCGGCAAAGAAATAGGTGATGAAAAAACTGGTAAAGCAATAGCTACACTCGTGGTATCCCATATGGGCCAGTGGGGAAATCAAAAACCAGGATCTAGAGTGCAATTTATTGTACACCTTGCAGACTTCATCGCAAGTAGGCGTTGGATAACAATGGATTACACCGATGCTATTGAGAAAGCAAAGCGAGCAAAAGAAGCATTAGATCACAAATAAATAAAAGAGGTCAAGATTATGAGCGAACACGTTATTAATGGCGACCTAGATATGTTACTAGGGGAGGCTAAATACCTCCCCTGGTCTTCTTCTAGGGTAGATACAGCGTGCAGTTGTTTATACAAGTTTTACAAGGTTTATATGGAAGGGTACAAGGAGGAGTCCTCTGCATTAACCCTTGGAAGCTTGACACACGAGATACTTGCAAAATCCATAACAGATGGAAGTCCGTCTATACTAAAGTTGCAAAGCTGGCTACACCAATCATATGAACTCTATAGGGACAAGGATACTACCGGGGAAATCTATTCTGAGGTAGACGGATTTCTTCAGTATATAATGGAGTTTACAACCAAATGGAAAAACTTCTTATCACAAGAGGGAATTACTGAGGATCATGTAGAAGAGCCATATGGTTTAACCCAGAGATGCAGTAGAGCCCCATATATTCCCACAGAAGCTAATTCTACGTACTTCCGCGGAATCGTAGACCTCTGGGCATATGATCCCAATAAAGGCATACTTTACATTGTGGATCACAAAACAAATAAGTCAGCACTATCCAAACAGCGAGTCAAAGAACATCCACAGTTAAATCTCTACACAATGATGCTAACAAGTATTTTTCAGTTACCGTGGAGAAAAGCTGTTGTGGGCTTAAACTTCATTCGCAAGGAAAAGGTTGTATGGAACACTATATATCCTAAGGAAGCAGAAGAATTCCGAGATAAATATTGGAATACTCTGAAATATTTAGAATATAAACTGTGGGAAGCAGAAAGTGATATGGTTTGGCCCGCGACACGGTCATTTAAATGTAACTGGTGTACATTTAAAAGCTCTTGCAATTCGTACTTGAATAAAGTATAATAGAATTGCAGACTAAAAAGAAAGGTTGTGAGCATATGTTAGTAGAAGCTTTTGAAACAGCTTTCCCAAATCATGATTTTGGATGGCGACAAAGCGGATCAAGTGCTCTTGGATTTTGTCCTTTTCATAATGATAAACATCAGCGCTCATTAAGCGTTTATCTCAATGATATGGGAGAAGAACGTTGGCATTGTTTTGCTGAGTCTATTGGAGGTGGACTCATTGAAATCATCAAACGTTCTGGAATACCTGAGACATCATCCACTGAGGGTGCAAACTATTGGTTGGTTCAACATGGTTTTATCCAAGAAACCGAACAACAAGTAGCTGCTAGTAAGCGTAACCATGCGCTACGTGAATTCTTAGCATGGACTAATAAATTACTAATGGAGTCTGAGGATGCTGCAGGTCTTCGTTCATATATAGCAAGTAGACATATTGATGTCCGTACTATTCCTATGGCACCTATCGGATTCTATCCTACTGTATCTGAGGTTGAAGCATGGTTATCAGAACACAATTATTATGAGTTACTAGAACCTGAGTTAATCCCAGAACGCAGACACGAACCTCTTGTAACAGGTTCTCTCCTTATGTTCTACCGTCATTCCTATGAAGAATTTGGAAGAATAAAGATTCGCAATGTATTCAAGGAGAAAGATGGTAACAAAGTCACTATGTTTCTTGGGCGTAAAACTTCCAAGAAAGAAAGCGCTGGCTATTTCAGCTGGAACATGCATGGAAGCCCGTCTGAAGACGCTATTCTTGTAGAGGGAGAGTTTGACGTAGGTGCTCTTACCAGCATGGTTTATACCTATGATGATACTGCAGTTGAACCAATATACTGTTTTAGTGGCGGTGGAAATCTAAATTATGGCATAGGAATCTTGACCAACATGGGTAAAAAGAATCTCTATGTAATGCCAGATAACGACGATGCAGGAATGGATTACGCATATAAATTAGCAGATGCATTCCCGCAAACGTTTATCATAGTTCCCCATGACTACAAGGAAAAGGACGACCCAGCCTCTTGGGCTGCTGATCATACCTTTGATGATTTACAGGCTGCATATAATGCAAGAACTCCTGCATTTAGCTGGATTGGTACTAGACTCGCAGACTCTGCAAAAGATGCAACAATTGAAGAGCAGGCAACAATCAAAACAAAGCTGATTAAATACGCAAAGAAGCTGCGTCCTATTGACCGTGAGCTGTTTTTAAAGAGTTACGGAGCCATATCCGGAGTATCTTTACCTGCACTCATTGAAGAAGTAGAAGATAGTTCTGAAGTTAGGTATAGAAAGGTACTTAACGAAATGGGCTATGGAATTCAAATGAGAGTAGAAACTAAAAACAGTGTAAATTGGGAACAGATTTCCAATATTATAATGGAAACCGAACGTGATATACTATTAGATGCTGGTGATGACGATGTAGAACGTAAGATTGTTCTACGCGTATCATTGGCTTCCAGGTCAGAGCGACTAGAACTTAGTCCTGAAGAGTATGCAGATGATAAAAAGTTGTACTCTTCTGTGGTTACCTTATTGGGGTCACGTGTATGGGTAAAGCCAAGATGCATGAGTTACATGCGTGAATCTTGTAACTTACTATCTCGAAATCATCTTCAAGATATTCCAGAAGAAATGATTTACACCCATACAGGATGGCGAGGAGACAGATATATCTCTCCAACAGGATTTATTAACGCAGAGGGATTTCATAAGTTAAATGACATTAAAGTCGAACTTCCAGACAATCCGGCTTACATGCGTAATTATTACTTAGATGATCCTCCTGCAGACTTGGAGTTTGTAAAGACATTAGTTAGAGAAGAAATCCTTAAAGTATTTCCTTACCAAGTGACTTTACCTTACTTGGCACATATCTTTTGGTCACCCTTGGCTCACTTTGTTCCAATGGCTAAACCGGTATGTCTATGGGTAGTCGGTCTAACAGGTAGTTTCAAAACAAGTTATACAGGTCTTATGGCTAGCTTTTTTGGGAACTTTAAAACTGGTGACTTTGAAACTTGGAGATCTACAACTAATGCTATTGAGAAAAATGGATATTTTGTCAAAGATATGCCGTATGTAGTTGATGACTATAAGGGTGTAGACATCAACCCCAAGGCTCTGACAAGCTGTATTCAGAACTATGGTGACCGTCATGGCCGTGGCCGTATGCGTGCAGATTTAAACATTGGCAAAACTTGGTATATCCGTGGAAACATGATTTCCACAGCAGAAGATATTCCTCAGGGAGAGGCTTCTGTACTTTCTCGTATACTCCTGCTTAAAATACCTGGACGAGGAGATTCTGATCATCTTACTAGAGCACAAGCAAATGCCAATTTGCTACCGGGACTCATGAGCAAATATATTCAGTTTCTTTGTCAACGTAAACTTCGCGAGCATGATTACGAGCTGCTTCTTGCAGAAAGACGTTCTAAATACAAGGCATTTCATGGTCGTGTATCTGAATCTCTGGCTGCTAACTCTATCGCATGGGATGCAGTGGCGGAGTTTCTAGGCTTGGAAGACTTACAATCAGAATATGATTTTGCGATTGAAGAAATTCTGCATACAATGAACATGTCTACTCGTGATGAACAAGCTGGATTCGTTTTTATTTCTACATTAACAGAGTTGCTTCAGTCTGGGCAGTGTTATCTTGAAGGATACAACGGAATGGATGATACTGAACACCCAGAAAACGCCAAGAGAATTGGTTGGATAACCCCATCAGAGGTATACTTGTTAGGAAGCCTTGCATTGGCAGAAGTTAACCGATTCCGTATATCAATAAACGGCGTTGGACTAAAGTACTCTACAAGTGCTATTTATGACCAGTTAATCCACGCAGGACAAGTAAAACCTGCTAAAAATGGGGGTCCAACCAATATTGTAAAGATCAATAAACAATCTGTACGTGTTCTAAAGTTCAGAAGGGGGGTTCTAGAGCATTACGATGAAGCACCTACAAATTCTGTCCAACTTGATTCCGCTGTCATTCGGGATCAGCAGGAAGGCACTAAGAAAAACGACCTCTGGTAACGGAGATGTTGAGCCTGACTTAACGCAGCTTACTAGCGACGTAATTCCTGCTTTCCATTGCAACAAATGTTCTCTGCATAATCAAAGTTCTCCATGCTTTACCTCTGATAGACTACTATTGACTGGCAAGCATAGAGAATCAGATACAGAGCGAATTATTATGTTAATCACAGGTGCTCCAGTTTCTGATAACGCCCTGGTTTCTAAGGAAGCCAGGGATCTTATTAGAAGCTGGACTAGAGCACATATTACTGCTAATAAAGTGTATCTCACTTCAGTAGTAAAGTGCCCCCATACCAAGGACCCTACAAAGTTAATGATTCAGTGCTGTGAGGAAAGACTTCGACAAGAACTTCTTAACATCCAACCTGACGTTATTATTTGTATGGGAAAGGCTGCAGCAGTTCCATTTAACCTTGGCGGGAAGATGACAGAGCTTTTAAACCGCGTTATGACGGTAAAGCCTTTAACTTATTCTTTCAGCGCTCCAGGTAAAGACCCTAAGCATATTGTAACTAGAGAAGCTAAAATTATAGTCACTTATGACCCTGTAAAGTTTGTAAGTGATATTAAGGTAAGAAGTGCTGTAGAGGCTTGCTTTAGACAGGCAGAAAGGTTGTCTCTAGGAGCTACAATCAAACCACCAGATAAATACTATCTCATTGAGTCCCCTAAAGAGTTTGAGGACTGGGTAGAGAGGCATCTCACAGATGAGAGGTTAAATAAACGTGTACACGCATTCGATATTGAGACCAATGGTCGTTCTATTCATCCAAAGACTGAATTCGAGGCACAGTATCCACCAAAATTAAGGTGTGTAAGCTTCTCCTGGGGTCCAGGAATGGCTATTTGTGTACCTTATGAGGATGATCCAGCATATCATGCACCTCTCAAAAGGTTCATGGAATCTAATATTCAATTCACTGGTCACAACGTAGCATTTGATATTTTCTTCCTAAAGCTTGTCAATGACATTCATACGAAGCATTTAGCTGGAGATACAATGCTTATGGCAGCTATGCTGAATCCTGGAAAGGGTAAGTACGGATATGGCTTAAAACCATTGGCAGCAGAATGGACAGACTTAGGTGGTTACGAAACCGACATGAAGTCTACTCCAGATACCTTAGATGAGCAGGGAAGAATAACTGAGACTAAGTGGGAAAAGGTAAATATGGATGTTATGGCTCCATATAACTGTGCTGACGCTGATGCTACCCTGCAAATTTATCATATCTTTATGGGATTCTTCAGAGAACGTAAGATGCTTCCTGCTCATTGGGTAATGACTCACGCACTGTTCCCCTTGGCAGAAATGGAACACAATGGATTCCTTGTTGACCGAAACTGGGTAGATACTAGCCGTAAAAAGATCGAAGACATTGTTGTACAGTATGAACAGCAACTAAAAGAACTTTGTGGTGGCAAGGAATACCTGTGGTCTTCTCCTGATGCTTTAAGTATGGTTATGTATGATGAGTTTAAGTACCCAGTTCCCAACCTAGATCCTTTCGCTGTGGGCAGATCTGATGAGGACGATTCATCCGACTCAAGCAGGCCTACAAATGACGCAGCTTTATCCATTATTAATACTCCGTTTACGCAGACGATTCGTAAACATCGCCGTGCAACAAAATTATTATCTACGTTCTTTAATGGCTATCTTGTTCATACAGGATTAGACAATAGACTCCGTGCAGATTTTAATCTTGTTGGTACGGTCACAGGTCGACTGTCTTCTTCAGGAGATGCCAATCTTCAGAATATTCCGTCAGGTATGCCATCTACGGCTCCTGGTTATGAAGAACTCCATGAGTTCAAGGTTAAGAAAGCCTTTATTCCTCGACCTGGTTGGAGAATAGTAAACGCAGACCAATCGCAGTTGGAACTCCGTATAGCGGGGGCAGTGTCTAACGAAGAACTATTTATTAAATCCTATAAAAACCAGATAGACATGCATTCACGTAATGCAAAGGTTTCTTTTGGATTACAAGTAGATCAACGTGAATATGAGGCTGAAGCTTTAGCTAAAGGATTCCTACGTGGGTCAGAGGATTTTAATGTTTACGTGGAACGTGCCGTATGTAAGTACATCAAAAAGCACTATCCAGAAGAGCGTCAAGCAGCAAAGACTGTATCCTTTGGTATTCTATATGGAATGTCAAAATGGGGGTTGGCCCAGTCACTCAATGCTGACGGACGTGATGCAGGTAGTACGCGTATTTGGACCCCAGATGAATGTCAGCAGTTAATTTCTAAGTTTAAACTCGGATACCCGACGCTGACTCGTTGGCAAGCAGGTTTAATCCAGTTCGCTCATAAAAACGGCTATACGTATACTGTGTTTGGCCGTCGTCGTTACCTGCCTGATATCAATTCAGCAGATAGGCAGCTAAAGGGTAGAGCAGAACGCGCGGCTATTAATACTCCAGTACAATCAGCAGGTTCTGACTTTATGATGTCTGGTGTATACCAGATGTACAAAGAGCTGGATTATAGCAAGTACCGTTTTTGCGCTACTGTGCATGATTCCATAGTCTGTGAAGTTCAGGAAGATTACATCCCTGAATTTTGCAAGATTTCTAAGCAGTGCTTGGAACACCCACATATAGGCAATACTGAGATTCCTCTGTGTAATGTAATGCCATTTATTGCAGAGTTTGAAGTCGGTAATTCTTATGGTACCATGGAAGGCTATGAAGTATAACGAAAGGAATGTTTGACTATGGGAAATTTAGAGGAATGCTCAAAATTGAGCAATGCTAAATAAATGTTTCTAAAATCAAGCATTAAAAAATATTAACTTCATAGCTATCGCTCAAAAAAAAGTGACAGCTTAAGGCAACAATGCAGTGAAGAAAGGAATGAGTCACAATGGCTAACGAAATCCAAGTATTTAGCAACGAAACATTTGGACAGTTGAGAACTGTCAAGATAAACGGAGAGATCTGGTTTGTAGCAAAAGATGTCTGTGATGCTTTAGAGATTAAAAATTCTAGGGATGCCTTAACAAGACTTGATATTGATGAAAAGAATACCGTAGTTTTAACCGACGGTATTGGAAACCCTAATAAATCCGTAGTAAATGAGTATGGACTATATACATTAGTGCTTTCAAGCCGTAAGCCTGAGGCAAAAACATTTAAACGTTGGGTTACCCATGATGTGCTGCCATCTATACGTAAAACTGGGCAATACAGTAATTTGCCCCAGGATTACTTATCTGCTTTAAAAGCACTTGTTGCTAGTGAAGAAGCTAAACAGAAAGCAGAACAGGAACTCGCCATTGCGCAGCCTAAAGCTAATTACACAGACAATGTTCTTTCTTCTGAGGGCTACATGACTGCAACCCAGATTGCTAAAGATTACGGAAAGTCTGCAAAGTGGTTAAACAAACTGCTCCATGTGGAAGGAATTCAGTATAAGAGTGGCAATCAATGGATTCTTTATGCTAAGTATGCTGACAAGGGATACACTGTGTCAGGTACTTGCGTTGTAGGTGATAATTCCTACGTGTCTACCTATTGGACTCAGGAGGGTCGCAAGTTTATCTATGATCTTATCAAAGAGAAATATGGTTTAACTCCGAGAAACGAGGAGTAAGTAGTTTTATCAGAGAGGCGTCATAATGGCGTCTCTCTTTTATTTAAGGAGGTATTTAAAATGACATTTCAGTACAAACAAGCAACATTTTTAGACAAAAGAGATCCAAGATTAGCCACAGCTGACCAAGTAATTAAGATATCTAATGATTTATATCTGGTAGCTTACAACCATACTACGCCATTATTACAGTCTACAATTGAAGCGTGCCAAACAGGCGAACTTTTTAGATTACTTTCAAAATAGATTACTAGAATTGGTATAAGTATATAAAGGAGGTGACATTTATAATGCCTAAAAATTTATACAATACGCACAGAGAAACGGAGACTAAACTGCACGATTCACAGGAAATCCAAGATGAATTTATGGCATCCATGCTGAAGCTTAATAATATGTTTCTGGAAGTTAGAACACAGGAACTAGAAGATTTTCAGCGTACTCTACAAAAATTTAATAAAGATTTCTCATATTTTTCACAAGCAGAGTATTGGATGTATCTTACCATAGCATTCATTTTAGGCGTTTTTTCTGGGATAGGAATCATGAAAGCTATTCTTATAAAGTAGGGTTAAGAAAGCAGGTGAGTGATATGTGGGAAGATCCGGGGTTGCTGTTGATTATGCTAAGGTACCTAAGCATTATGCTGTTATGCATGTGTTTATGCGTATGTATAATAATAGCATTTATCAACTATATTATTGCTAATTAAAGGAGGTGAGGTTAATGAATATTGTAAAAGATATACTCCAGAAGTTAGGGGTAGAAGAAAAAGAAATCTTTACAATGGATGAGTCACGAAGATTACTGATGATTGATATATTTGGAGATATAAGGACTCCAAAATGTCCAGACAATCCTACAGGTGATTGGGAGAAAATTGATATTGATGTATCAAAATTACTTAGCAGTACTTCATCCATAACACCTATCCCCTGGTTGCCACACACAGGTGAACCATATTATGTTCTAATGGACCAGGGAGCCGTTGAACCAGCTAGGTCCTGGGGTTTTGCTAATCAAACGTATCTTTTAGTACTCCAATGTAGGTACTGGAAAAACGATATTCTCGAAAGAGCAATGTATAAAATGAATATGGTCTTCCAAACATTTGAAGAATGTAATGCAGCTAGGTCAGCATTAGTCGCACGCTACCCAAAAGTTTACGGTGTAGCAGAGGTAGATAAACGTGCAGATTGCATCGTTAGAGCTGTCCAGGGACACACAGATTACATTAAATAAACGCTAAGAGGTGAAGATAAATTATGGAAATGCAAGTAGATATAATTAAAGACTTAAAAGACTACAATATTTATTTATTGAGGACTACTGGGTCTAAGGATATGTTGAGCGTAGGGTTATCAAGGGCCAACATTACATACGCAATTTTAATTCACAGCATCTATACGGCGCGGAATAAAGGAGAGACATGGCAAATAACGTTAGATGACCTGGCGAAAACTTTTTGCATGGATAAAGTACAGCTGCGAAAATATGCAGTATACCTTGTAAAATTAGGTGTATTAGATGTTGTTGATAACAACACCTTTATGCCAAAAATGGGTAGTGCACCTGAACAACCATTGTTTATTCCAGTATATACACGTGGTGCCACATTGGAGGATAAAGAGCTTTGGAGTCCCCGCACTCGTATGCTTAGGTCACCAAGGGATACAGCAAACCCTCCAAAGCTTCCCAATGGTGCTATAGGAGCATCCCCAGAGTTATTTAGTGGCGGGCATACGTTAATCGCTTACAACTACAGGGGATTAGTTAGCGGAACGAACGAGCCAATTAATATAATTGTAGCACACAGTAGTGTAAATAGATTCTCTGAAACTCTAAAGGCTGCCTGGTTTGCGTCAAACGGTGTAAAGCAAATACCAAATGGTTACGCAGTTTTAAAACAGGGATCGAATTTTTGGGACATTGCTACACCTGATCATTTTAAGTCTAATGACTATTGTAAACCTGATTGTGCGCCTGTTCCTTTCTGGCAGGATATTAATGTTAACTTGTTTTTTGGAAATACTGCATCAGAATCCGCTAGAGGAGGATTATATCGTAAACTCCTGCTTCATACACAGGATGTTGTAAAAGACAATCCTCAGTTGCTCCCGTGGATTACTAACGTAGGCGTAGGGAACTATATCGAGCTAGTAAAAGAAAGTGGACTTAAAGTTGCGAAAATGCAGCAAGAAGAACTAGTAAAAATGACTACGCAGGGGAAACGAGCTAGTACTACTAGGTTGGTAGCTGAGGAAAAAATCAAGGTTGTTAAACATAATGAACAACACGTAGCTAATGAGCAGCACGTAGCTAATGAGCAGCACGTAGCTAATGAGCAACGCTTTGAACCTCAGCAAGCACTTAGTATTCGTGGTAGACTTAATCTGTCGTTTACATCTTCTCAGCTAATTCGCAGAGTATTCTCAAGTGACCTTGACGAGTCAACTCAAGATATTCTTGTGGAACATATTATCCAGGCACGTATGTGGAAACACTATAGTCGCATGAAATAACAAAAAGGCCCCGAGGCGTAGTGAAAACTACGCTCTCAGGGCTCCTCTTTTTTTTAGCCAACTGTTGTACGGTTATTGGCTGCAATTACTGACGCACCACAGCTTACTGGAGCTCCATTCCCAGCAACAGCTTGTCCACCTACAGTTGTTCTTCCTGTGGCAGCGTGACCAGTAATGGATTTGCCATTATGACCCGGTATTGGGTCTGGCGATACTGAAGAACCAACGTGTGCTACATTGCTCCCTGCTACAGTTGTTCTAGCAGATCCGGAAGTTACGGAGCCACCGTGTGAATCTGCGTCCCCTACTACACATACAGCACCCATAGTCATACTCCTTTCTTTTATGGAAGTTTAACACTAGAAACGTTTAGACAGTCAAAGTTGTCTGCGTTAAAGGTAATATTTGTTCCATTAAGAGTAACATTTTTAGCAGTAATCGTTGTATTTCTATCAGCGTCTACATGTAAAAATTCTACTCCATTGATATTTAGCTGAATAACGTCAGCATCTTTACCTATGTTTAGATTAACTACCGAAGTTCCTGTACGCTCCCCTACCGTCCTGCGTACATTGATAGTAGTGTTCGTATTATCCGATGTATCTACTTCACAGAATATGTCTGCCGGACCAGATCGTAGTCTGAAAATGCTACACCAGTTTTCCCAAATACAGTTTAACATGTTCCATATTGAAGCTAGTTTTCCAGGGGACATGATAATCTTTTTCATATTATCTGTAAACGTTTCTTCCGCACCCATGGATGTCGTAGCTGAAGGATTTCCAGGCAACGTTCCACTATTTCTCATCGTTGACGGACCTCTATTAATCGTAGCATTCGTAGGAGATAATACTTGACCATTCGTGTCTGCATTTACATTTATTGGAGAGAACGTGCCTAGAATAAATGTTTCTTCTCCAGCCTGCGTAAACAAACATGGAGCATTAATACTTGGTGGTGTTACTGCGTAAGCACCATTTCGTGGATCATACCTTGAGAATTGACATACAACATTCTGTAGTATTCCACTCCCATCATATGGAACTACTGTGGCTGTCATGGTGTTCGGGTCATACGCAGTGACTATGCCACGGCGTATTAATCCAGGATGATTAGCCATTTTTTTAACCTTCTTTCTTACAACTTCCAGAGGTTGTCATTAAAATTTAGTCCTGAGCTGCTACTTGAAGAACCAGAAGCACTGACTGCGTTATTCATAGCTCTATCAATTGCGTCACCTGAACTGAGTGAACTTTTGACACCAACTGTAGCAGAGTCTTTTACAACTTTAGCTGTAGCCTTTTCTACACCATCTCCATAAGACGAAGTTTGTGCAGAGTCTTGAACACCACCAGTTGCAGTGGTTCCTACAGTTAATTCACCCACCCCAATACACCTGCCATAAACTATTCCTACATTATCAAGTATCTGATAGCTGCCCGCGTTTAGC
>ERZ1026868.19-NODE-19-length-149352-cov-7.623763_pt1 | contig 149352 bp, 132 predicted proteins | sample MGYA00380164_ERZ1026868 | MGnify/ENA primary metagenome ERZ1026868 (study PRJEB33269, sample SAMEA4719800) | human gut metagenome | biome: human-associated habitat; feature: organic feature; material: feces | place: Cameroon | collected 2013-10 ...
TTATAGGAAAACAAAAAGCAAAAACAAGAATTTTATAAAGAACAAACGTGTACGAATAAACTATTCCTTCTCTTTTATTCCCCTCGGATAGCAAATCGAATTCCTATTGATATGTTCCATTTCTAAAAGCTTTAATTTCTTATCAAGACCAGCAGCATATCCAATCAGGCTGCCGTTTTTGCCCATAACCCGATGACATGGAACAAGGATAGAAATAGGATTGTGGCCAACAGCTCCTCCGACAGCTTGAGCAGACATTCTTTGAATCCCCTTTTCCTTAGCTAGTCTTTCTGCAATCTCTCCATACGTGGTAGTCTTCCCATAAGGAATTTCAAGCAGAAGCTTCCAAACTTCTTTTTGAAAGGGCGTTCCAATCAAATGGGCAGGAGGAAGAAAGTCCGGGTTTTCACCAGCAAAGTAAATATCAAGCCAACGCTTAGTCTTTCGAAGAACCCCATTCATCGACTCCATATATACTTTCGGAAGATTGGAGCCAAAATACTTACTGTTTTCAAACCAAAGCCCCGTTAATCCCTTTTCATCTGCCGCGAGAAGGATTCTCCCCAGCGGGGAATTATAATGCATCGTTTTTATCCTATTTTTCATCAAAGTTTTTTATCTTTAGAAGTTTTGGTTTGGAAGTCTTTCCTTCCTTTTATTGCTCCACCTGCAACTGCCCAGAGATAGAGACTCGCTACACTGCAATAAGGAGAAAAGCGTTTCCGGTATCTTTCAAACCTCTTCGAATCTATTTTTCGATGATGATAGACCCTTCTTAATCCTCTTTGAATCGCCAAATCATCCTTGCTGAAGATATTGAGTCTTTGCCTAGAAAAAAGAAGAATCCTTTCCGCAGTCCAGACACCAATTCCTTTCAATTCACTCAGTGCAGCAATAGCACTTTGATCATCCCTCTTCCAAACAGAATCTAAATCAAATTGGCCAGTATGGACCTTCCTAGCAAAATCTTTGATGTACTCCACTTTTCCAAATGTCCTTCCAAAAGACTGAAGTTCTTCCTTCGTGGACTGAAGTATCGTCTCGGAATTCACTTTCCCGAGTCCTTCTTGCCTGCGTTTCCAAATCGTAGCTTGTGCTTTTGTCGAAATCTGTTGTCCGATGATATGATGGATAACGGAAGAAAAAAGGTCAGGATCTACCTCGCGATAGATAGGACCAACTCTATCGATGACTTCACCAAGTCTCTTATCTCTGCTTTTAAGATAACTCGTCTCTTTCTCTCCGTATTCAAAATATGATTTCATTGATAACCTATCCGAAAGGAATTATACAAAAAAGTGAAGCCAAAATCTATTTTCAATAAGCATTAAGATTTAAATTAGAAATTGCTTATTAACTATTTAGTCTTCTTTGCAATGAAAAAACAGCCTTAGTTAAAGGCTGCTTTTATTTATCTTATAATTAGTTGTCCGAGCGAGAGAAAGAGTTCTTCCTCAGCATCGATGTCGAATAGAGAACATTGTTGATTGCCTTATCGGTCTCTTTCTTGACCATCTTTGCAATATTGTCATTGATGCTTTCAAGCTCTTTGACAGAAACAGATTCTTTCTTATCTGCATCTTGGATCAGCTTGTAAGACTGTTCCATGACAGCATCCTGATAACGTTCAATGTGAATCGTATTGACATTGAAATGAGGATCACTTAAAGCCCCAAGAAGACGACTTGCCCAATAGAAGCTCTCCGTTGAAACTGTCCTGGTCGTGTTAGAATAGTAGGACGGAATCTTATCTACATTCGTAAATACAGGTGCGAATGCATTGAAGACATTGGATCCATAGGCAAGCCAGAAAATGGACTTAAGTTCCTCTTTTGCAAACGGACGGATTTCAGAGCAAGAAAGGAAACTGGTACGATTGATACCAATCGGACGATACATCGACCGGGTCTCTGCAGTTCCTTTCTTTCCATAGGGATCATAGATGGTTCCCTGATAATGGGACGAGAGAATATACTTCACTTCATTCAGAGTAATCTTCCGTTCTGGAACCAGTGACCAAGGAAGATCATCGGATTCTGGAGTATATCTGCTTCCATTATCCCAATCGGTATAATGAGGATTGAAATAGCGCAGCCTATACCAAGCACGGGGAGTATTGTAGACATGGTCAGAATCACTATGACTTCCGAAAGCAAGGCGAGGGTTGAATCTCTTATCCCTATCGAGAGCAAGTCGATTCTCTTCCACAAATTGACGAAGACCCTTTGAGCAAAGATTCTCTTTTCCCTCTTTTTCGGCATCATCAAAGTCAAAGGAATCCCTTCCGAACTGGTTTGGCATCACGACATAATGGTCATCTGGAACACGCTTTGCAATCCAATTATGTCCACCGATGGTCTCTAACCACCAGATTTCGTTTTCATCGCTAAAGGCAATGCCGTTTGGTTCATAGGTTCCATATTTTTCAAGCAACTCGCCAAGACAGAGAACACCTTCTCGAGCGGAATGAATATACGGAAGAACAAGGAGGACAAGATCCTCTTCTCCGATTCCGCCAGGAACTGCTTTCCCGTTTTCTGTATGTGGAACAACATAAGGATCAGCGCCTAAGACACGTTCATTCGAAGTGATTGTCTCCGTTGCCGTCCTTGAGACATTGGCACTATTAATACCAGCTGCCGGCCAGACGCCTTCCTTAGAATCGACATTCGGCATCCTCGTATAACGAAGCGGATTATCGGGAAGCTGGAGTGTCAGCTTTCCGCCTTTGTTCTTATAAGTCCGAACCTGGTCTTTCGGCTCGACGACTATCCTCTTCTTGACATGGAAATGTCCAGAGGGGGAATCATCATTCCGGGCAATCCTTGTAGATCCGTTATAACTTGCTTTCTTACCGACTAAAATTGTTGTGCATGGCATATTTATTAATCTCCTTCATTTATCTATTTTAGGCTATTTCAAAGAGAGGAACAACAGATACAATTAAAAAGTTAGTGCACACTACCTATCCATTGTAACTTCTCTGACCCAAGGCTGACTTGCTAAATACCACTCGATTGTCTTTATCCTGCCTGTTTCGAAATCCATCCTAGGAACAAAACCAAGTTCTTTTTCTGCTTTTTCAGAATCGAGTGCATAGCGATAGTCATGACCGGGACGATCTTTTACAAATTGGATTGTGCTCTCATCTTTTCCTAGATAAGAAAGAATCCTCTTTATGACCTCAAGATTTGATTTTTCGTTTCGTCCAGCAAGGTTATAGATTTCACCGTCTTTCCCATTTTTAAGAATAAGTTCAATGCCCCGGCAGTGATCGCTGACATAAATCCAATCGCGAACATTTTCGCCTGTCCCATAAACCGGAATCTTCTCTTTATGAATCAGCTTTTCAATGACAACTGGGATTAGTTTTTCCGGATACTGATAAGGACCGTAATTATTCGAACAACGGGATATCGTTATCGGAAGATGAAAAGAATGATGATAAGCTAAGACAAGCCTATCTGCACTCGCCTTAGAAACAGAATAGGGAGAAGAAGGATTCCTAGGAGAGTCTTCTCTGAATCGAAGTTCTTTCGGTTTAAGAGGAAGGTCTCCGTAAACCTCGTCTGTAGATACTTGATGGAATCTCTTGATGGAATGCTTTCTACAAGCTTCCAAAAGAACATGGGTTCCAAATATGTTCGTTGTAAGGAAATCGTCTGGTTTGATCAGGGAGCGGTCTACATGGGATTCTGCAGCAAAATTGACAACATAATCAATCGGATAGTCCTGAAAGACCTTTTCAACCGATTCCTTATCACGGATATCTCCTTTCACAAATGTAAAGTTCTTTTTCAGAAGAAGGCTTCGAATGTTGATCCTATGTCCTGCATAGGTCAAAGCATCAAAACAGATAAAGAAGTCTTCCGGATACTTTTCCGTCCTCCTTCTTAAGAACTCACTTCCGATAAATCCGCATCCGCCTGTAACTAAGAATATTGCCATTTGATTGTTCCTATTATTCATTATACAAAGAAAATATATTTTTCTCTTTCTATGTTTATTTAAAAACAGCTTTTTATTGCCTGTTCTGAGCGTTTAGGAACGATTTTAGAAAACAAAAACTATAATAGGAAAGAAGGAGTAAATTGATATGAAGCTAACAAGAAAAATCACAGAGGATATTATCTATGTCGGAGGAGAAGATCGAAAGATCCATCTCTTTGAACATCATATTCCGATTCGAAAAGGAGTCACCTATAACTCTTACCTTATTTCAGATGAAAAGACCGCTTTGATGGATACCGCTGACCAGGATATATCCCGGCAGTTCATCGAAAATGTCGAAGGAGAACTCAAGGGAAAGAAACTAGATTATCTCATCATCCATCACAGGGAACCAGACCACTGCTATAACATTAACGAGATTCTCTTACGACATCCGGAAACAAAACTTGTCGGAAATAGGAAAATTTTCCTCTTCCTGCATCAGTTCTTCCCATCTCTCGATACCACAGGTAAGGAAATCGTTGTCAAAGAAGGTGATGTTCTGAATTTAGGAAAGCATTCTCTTAAGTTCTATAGGGCACCTAGGGTTCATTGGCCAGAAGTGAGGATGTCTTTCGAGGAAAAGGAAGGCCTTCTCTTTACCGCAGATGCTTTTGGAACCTTTGACACTTTAGAGGGAAGACTCTATGCGGATGAGTTCGATTTTGACAATGAGATTTTAGATTCTGCAAGAAAATACTATACCAACATTGTCGGAAAATACGGTCCATCCGTCTTAGCCTTATTCAAAAAGCTGCCTAGGGATAAAGTCAATAGGATTCTTCCGCTTCATGGTCCTCTTTACCGTACAAAAGAAACGAGGGGAAAGAGGATTGAAAAGTATTCCCTTTGGGCAAGCTACACACCAGAAAAGAAAGGTGTCAGGATTTATTACTCTACAAGGTATGGCGATAACAGGGAAGCAGCCGAAGCCCTCGCTATCAAACTGAATGAAAAAGGAATCAAGAACATTCATATCTTTGATGTCTCTGAAATTGATATTCCAGAGAGGATGTCCAAAGCATTTGAGTACTCGAACCTAGTCTTTATCGCAAACACTTATAACGCTGGCCTGTTCCCGGAAATGGAGAATCTGATTAATGATCTAATTCATCAGAATATCCAGAAGAAAACTATCACATTAATTCAGAATGGAACTTGGGCACCAACTGCAACAAAAGTTAGGAAAGACAAGCTTTCTATAGTAAAAACATTCCAGTTCACTGCAACAGAAGTGACAATCAAATCTGCTCCGAATGAAGACACAAGGAAGCAGCTTGACCCGGTTGCAGAGGAAATCGTATCATCAAGGAAATAACGGAATCAGTTGATATCCTGATAGTTCGCTTCTACGGAGATAGAATGACAGATTAATTCCTTGCCATCAAGATCCTCTTTCATAAGACGGTATCTCTGTAAAGTGCTGTTTTCGTATGTCTTGATATAGAGCCTTTTCTCATCAAGACTGTAGATAGAAGAATAAATCGTGTATTCATAGGATCCGTTCTGCCTCTGGGATTCTCCAATCAAAGTGGAAACCGAGTTCAGAAGATGAAAGGCAGTTGAAATGTTTTTATCCTCATCCTCATATTTCACGGTATTCTGAAGAAGGAAGCTTTCCTTTACAAACCGAGAGCTAGGAGAAGAATCTCCAGGAAGTCCGATTGCTCCCCTTGCTTTTCCATAGGCAGAAAGAGGAAGATTGCTTGAAAAACGATTCACCGGTTCCTGATTTGTCAGATTCCTGTAGTTGTTAATGTTGTACCTGTGGTAATCAAAAGACGGATTGTTGGTTAAGACCCGATAAGGATTGTCATAGACTTTCCTTCCGTCTTTGGTCTGCTCGATGACAATGCAGTCTTCTTTATCTGCCCTAATGAAATGAAGGGTAGCTAATGGAAGTTCTTTTGAGAAAGGAAGATTTGCAAGATAGATTCCTTTCAAAGCTTCTTTTACTTCTTTCACACTCTTGTATTTAGCAAGAAGATACAATGGAAGCTCATAAGGAGCAAGGTTCAGCTTGCTATCTTTCTTATCCCCGAAATAGGCAAATCCAGGAAAATTAAGCCCAGCAAAGGACAGTCCCACTTCATTGGCAACATCAAAGAAGAAAGGATAGTTATCCTGAATCCTTCCGACTCCATAAAGAGCATAATGCTTCTCCCTTGTCTCCAAGGCTTTAAAAGCAATGGGATAGTTTCTTGGAACGATTACGAGATTCAAAGGAAGCTCATAGTTAAGATCTAGATTCCGTCCAAAGTAATGATTCTTACTGATAAATGAAATGGCTGTACACATGGTTTCCTCCTTTTTTCTTAGTTTAACGGATTCCGATAAAAAAATCAAAACCCAGCCGTAACAAAAAACCTCAGGAAGTTTCCCTGAGGTCTTGTTTACTTCTTCGATGTTTTTCCACCCTTCTTGTCAAAACGGCTCGTCAGGTATGTGTTCTTCAGAACAACAGCATTCGTAACTTCGCCTCTCACTGGCTTACTCTCGAGTCCAGTCAAATAACGATAGGCAATCTCAATGCATTTTCGTCCTTGCATAAGCGGATATTGGCTGATGGTAGCAGAGACAAGTCCATTATGCAGTCCTTCCAAGACTTCATTTGACTCATCTACCGCTATAACTTTCGGTCGGTAATTCTTTTCCTGGGCAATAGCCTTAAGGATTCCTTTCCTTCCAGAGCCGAAGCAGACAAACAGACTCGGCTTGTCTTTTGCAAGGCTATCTTTCACCCTCTGATAGCCCATTCTTTCATCCCCTTTCGTAGCCAGTGGAGTCAAAATCTCGAAACTAGGATCAATATTCTGTTTGAATCCTTCCATTCGCTGCAAATGGCCCTGATGAGTCAGAGAACCAATCCTGATTTGTATCCGGTCCTTCGGCTTCAGCCTAAGATTCGCCACATCCGCAGCAAGAGCACCTGAATTAAAGTAATCGCAACCAACATATCCGACTCTATGCGGTGAAGAATGATCGATAGATTCAAAGATAACCGGAATATTAAGTTTATTGATTTTATCCCTGATTTTCTTATTTTCGATCAGTGAGATGATAAGCAGTTTTGTCTTTTTGCTTAATGAATTCAATGCTCTCCTGATTTCACGCTCATTGAATATTGAAATCGGATAATTCTTTAAAACGATTCCGGAATAGCGATATTCTCCGGCAAGAGCTAGCTCCCTTCCATGAAGAACATCATCATAGGAACTATCGTTTTTCTTTGCAAAAACAACAGCGACTTCATAAGTGCTCTTCTTTCCATCTTTTTTCAAATGGCTTTTTGCGACATATCCCGTCTCGGATATAACCTTTTCAATTCTTTGACGAACATCTTCAGCAACATTGCCTCGATGATTCAACACGCGGTCCACTGTGCCTCGTGATGTGTTTGCCAGATTGGCTATTTCTCTTATTGTCATTTTTCTTTCTTCCCATCTATATCCTATTGGTAGATTGCCTTTGGATTTATTTAATGATGATATACACAAAGATTACATTTTATCACTTTTAAGGTTGAATGCTATGATTTTTGCATTTGTCCTCCTTGCTCACACAGCGGATAGCTTTAACTAGCAAAGAAGTAATTTACGAAGTTTTGTGAATTGTTGCACTTTTTCGTAAAAGGAGGAAATATGCAGAGGATTAAAAGAGATATTTATCTTCAAAGACTAATCGGTAGAGAACAAAACGGTTTGGTTAAAATCATTTCCGGAATTCGTCGCTGCGGCAAGTCCTATCTTCTTAACACTATCTTCTATGGATATCTTAAAGAGAAAGGAGTGCAAGACGATCACATCATTAGAATCTCTCTCGATGACGATGAAAACAGTGACCTGCTTTTACCTAAAGCCTTAAGCCGGCACATTAAAAGCTTAATCACCGACGACAAGTTGTATTATGTCTTGCTTGACGAAATACAACTTGCAGATAATTTCGTTGGGACTCTAAATGGCCTCTTGAAGCTTCCAAACGTTGATATTTATGTGACCGGAAGCAATTCTAAATTTTTATCAACCGATATCGTAACGGAGTTTCGTGGTCGTGGTGATGAAGTCCGTATTCTTCCCTTATCATTTTCTGAGTTTATGTCAGTCTATAATGGTTCCCCTATGCAAGGCTGGAAGGAATATTACACCTATGGCGGTCTTCCTCTCGTCCTTGCCCAAAAAAGTGAGGAAGCCAAGATGAATTTTCTAAAAGGACAACTTAAGAATGTCTATAGGAACGATATCATTGACCGCAATCGAATCGAGAATGAAAATCAAATCAACGCTATTTTAAAAATTCTTGCATCTAGCATTGGGTCTCTTACAAATCCTTTGAAGCTTTCGAACACGTTTCGAAGTGTTACCGATTTACCTGTAGCAGATAAAACCGTAACGAAGTATCTTGCTTATCTAGAAGATGCCTTCTTAATTGATAAAGCAAAACGTTACGACGTAAAAGGGAAAAATATCTTTCGACCCCATCCAAATACTACTTTACGGATTTGGGCCTAAGAAACGCTACATTGAATTTCCGTCAGCAAGAAGAAAATCATATTATGGAAAACGTGATTTATCTTGAGCTTCTCAAGCGTGGATTTGCAGTGGATGTTGGGATTGTAGAAACCTCAAAACGAAACGAAAGCGGGAAAGTTGTCCGAAACTATGCCGAGGTGGATTTCATTGCAAGCCGGGGAAACAATAAATTCTATATTCAATCGGCTTTTGCAATGGATACTGAAGAAAAACAAGCACAAGAAAAGAATTCATTGTTGAATATTAAGGATTTTTTCAAAAAGATAATCATTGTAAAAGACGATATCAGGCGAAAGCGCGACGAATACGGAATCATCACCAGGAGCATATGCGATTTCCTTCTTGATGAAGCAAGTCTTGACTATTAAGCAAAAGCAAATTCTTTGCAAATTTTCTGCCAAGATTATCCTTAAATAAAACAAATTTGAAATGTGTTGAATTCATGGAAATTCAAAGTCAGTCATAACACAAAAAAATCACCCCATTGCTGAGATGATCATTTCACCATTTAGCTTCCAACTCTCCAAGGATTTTATTCCACTTATCAAGTTTTATAGAAACATCGAACCTGTAACGATAATATCCAAGGCTCGAATACAAATTAGGTAGCAGAGCAATGCAAAATTTTTCCGAACCTTATTCCTTTATTTATAAACATCCCACCGATGCCCGGTTTTGATTACCAAAATAATAAGCCAATCATCCTTGATAAGGCACAATAGTCGGAAATCACCGATACGGTAACGCCATTGTCCAGATTTGTTTCCTACAAATGGCTTTCCGATGGATCTTGGGTTTTCATTTGACTCGAGATGTTTCCGAATCCAGGCATCTATCAACTTTTGAGTATATTTGTCAAGTTTTCCGAATTCTTTAAATGCTTCATCCGAAAACTCAATTTTATAAGCCATATGTTTTTCTCAGCTCATCCAAAGAATACGTCTTAGGATTCTTATCGAACTTTTCCACCTCTTCAGCCATTTCAGCCGCATCAAATTCATCTTCGATTTTTTCTAACAGCGCACGTTTGTATGCTTCCGAAATCGAGATACCATGAAGGGAAGAATAGCTTTTAAAAAGCTTGGTTTCTTCTTCGTTTGTTCTAACTGATACTACAGCCATTTCAAGATTTCTCATTTGAGGAAATTATAGTTGCAAACTACATTGTAGTCAAAAAATTCGAAAGAAAAAACACGGATTTCTCCGTGTTGATTTTTAATGGCGGAGCGAGAGAGATTTGAACTCTCGCACGGTTTTGCCCGTCTATGAGCTTTCCAAGCCCACCTCTTCAGCCTCTTGAGTATCGCTCCACTGAATGGCTTTACTAAGCTAGCTGCATTTTAGCAGCAATAGATATTTTAAGAAAGTTTTTCTCTTTGTCAAGAAAAAAAGAGTTTTCTGTACTATAATTTCCATAATGAAATACCAAATCACTGCCTTAGAGGCCAATCAGAGAATCGATAAGTTCTTAAAGCGGAGGCTGAAAGATGCCCCAGTTTCGTTTATTTACAAGATGTTCCGTCAGAAGGATGTCAAGATCAATGGAAAGAAAGCAGCCATTGATGTTCTTTTGAAAGAAGGAGATGAAGTCGAAATCTATTTAAAGGAAGCTCTTCTGGAAAAGTTCCATTCCGAAGCTGTTCTCCGTCCTGTGAAAGCAGACTTTGAAATCCTTTACGAAGACGAGAATCTTTTAGTTATCAATAAACCAAAAGGATTATTAGTCCATGGAGATGAAGGTGAAAAGAGAATCACTCTTCAGAACAGGGTGCTGAACTACTTGAAGGAAAAAGGAGAATGGGACCCAAACGGATTATCCGGATTCATTCCATCTCCTGCCCATCGACTCGACCGGAACACTTCCGGTGTTGTGATTTTCGGAAAGAATCTTCCGACCCTTCAGGAGCTTTTAGAGCTATTCCGAGAACGTGACCAAATCGAGAAGCGCTATACCCTTTTAGTCCGTGGCATCACCTCCCCAGAAGGAAAGATTGATCTTCCTTTGGAGAAAGACAGCAAGAAGAAAAGGGTTTTTGTCTCTCACAGCAAAAGGGCAAAAAGCGCACTCACTACCTTCACTCGGAAGAAAGCCTACCAGTCTGGATTCTCTCTTGTAGAAGCCGAACTAAAGACTGGACGAACTCATCAGCTAAGAGTCCACTTTGCTGCTATCGGACATCCGATTGTCGGAGACAGCAAATACGGAGACTTCAAAGTCAATGAAAGGTTTGAGAAAAGGTATGGACTGAAAAACCAGTTCCTCCATGCCGGATATTTTAAATTCAAGGATATCGATGGATATCTAAGCTATAGGTCAGGCAAGGAGTTTATCGCTCCTAGGCCAAAAAAGGAGACCGAGATTCTAGAATCACTGAAAAAGGTCAACTAAGATGACAGTTTCTTTGCTGCTAATTCTCTTCTTTCTCCTCATCAGGATTCCTTCCTATCTTCTGCCAAGAAACCGATTGAAGGTCTATCTTTATTCTGCTTTAGTAGCCTGTTTTGTCATTGGCCTAATTGGACTTATCGACCGTATCGGAAATGCATCCTTAGAGGACAAACTAGGTAGGTTCTTTTCTCCGATGTTTTCTTTTCTGATCGACCCTATCAAGGGAATCACGGTCAAAGAAGCCCATCACGTCTATTGCTATCTAGCCAATTCCCTCCTCTATGTCGTTTCTTTCCTCTTGGCATTACCGGTTTTTTCCTTCTTCCTTATCGGAAACAACCCATCCATCTACCATCATGTCCGTTGGCTAAGCCGGTTCTTCCTTTCTTTTTTCTTTATCTTATCTACCTATGGCATCTTATTCCTTGTCATTGTCAACCTCAGAAGGATTCTTCCTTTACCAAGCGGATTCCTTGAGCCTGTGTTTTCAAGGTTCTATCCTTTAGGAGCATAAACAGCATGGATCCGAAAAGGTACTTTTATCTTTTAGCAGAAGAAGGCGGCTGGGATTGCTCATCCTATGCTTTTTCTTATCGTGACCAGATTGTAAATTCTTCTGCTTACCGTATTCTTCAAATCAATGTCTTAGAATGCCGGAAATATCCGACAAACTCTGCAAAGAGGATTACAAAAGACTTTGATAATCTCTATCTAGAACCATTGACTGTCAAAGACACTTTTGTCCTAGAAAGGCAGATTAATTACCTTGCACTCCACTCCTTCCCAGCTTTTTATCTGAATCCTCTTGCCATCGATCCAAACTATAACGGAGAAGTAAGCAGTATCGGTGACCTCAGGTTCACTCTGGAAGGAAAAGAGAGGACTTTGAACGAAATCATCTTAGACAAGAACAGCACCATCGATAGGAAAAAGCATGATGTAAACAACAAGCTTGAATTCTTCCTGAAAGACAGGAACGGACTAGTACTAGAATCCATTTCTCAGTTAAAGAAACAGACCAACTCTGATAAAAAGGAAAGAAAAAGAAGGATCAGGCGGATCAGTGATTTTGTCTATTGTGCCATTCTGAACCTACTTCAGCTGTTTTTCTTTCTTTATCCAAACGAAATCTTCCGCAGGGGCATTCTTACTCCGACAAAAAGCAATCCTTTTGCCTACATCGGATGGATGTATTTCCTGATTCTTTTTCTGTATGACTTCTGTTTCCTATTGTTCCATTCCTATCGTTCTCGAATCTATGAGCCATATAACTACGCTCGGCGCTTTTTAAAGAAAAATCAAGAGAAGCTCTTCCAGGATATCCAAGACGAAAAGGATAAGCTCTACGCTTATATCTCCCTAGCTATCACAAACCACGTTACTTTAAAGAACGATATCAAGGACTTCTCCAAATTGTCTTCTTCCTATATTGACTTCAAGTCCGTCAATGAAGTCTCCGCAAAAGCAAACGGACGTTTCTATAAGATAAGGCACACGCTAAAGAACTCCTTTGCAACCTTAGCCGGAATTCTTTGCCTGATTCTATTCACCCTGTTCTTAATCAGCGTCAACCATGGAGGCACCTTATGAGCCAAGGATTCTTCAATTATTCCAGTCTTTCCAGTTTTGCAAAAGACAGGTACAAAGATCCAGTCCGTTCCTTGGAAGAGAGGAAGAAGCCTTCCTTCCAGGAATATCTCAGCAAAGAAGACCATGCAAAAAGGGATGCTCTAAGCCGCCTTCTTCTTCTTTCCTATCCAGTCGATATCTTAGTCTTTAAAGCAGGTGAAATCTTGAACCCCTATAGGTCCATTCGGATCCATGGAAGATTATTTGAGTCTTATACGGACCTTGGAGAATGCAGGCTTTCCACAGCACCAAACAACGATGCAATCTTAACAGAGCTTGTCCACCATTCCTGCATCAGCGAACACAGGAGAAAAAGCGGATACTCGGAAAAAGATCCTTTCCTTTATAAGCAGGTCATCGAAAAAGAAAAGCAGGGTAACATCGATCTTCAATACGCCTATTTTTCAATCGGATACCTTCTTTCCAAAGAGACAGCCTTTTTCTTCGAAGGAAAAAAGTACAAGAATCTCTTCAATCTCGCTTATTACCTCCTTCAGAACGATAAACGCGAAGAATACGGCACTTATTTTTCCCACTCTTCCCTTAGGAAAGTCTATGGTGAGATAAGCCCAGAAGGAAAAAAAGCCAACGAATTCCTCCATCTCTGCGATAAAATCGAAGAAAGCGAGACCTTACTCGAAAACTACCTCAAGAAACGAAAATCCTAGCCCATTGAGAGAGAACCCATTTCCCTTTATAATGAAGCAAGGAAGGAGAAAAAAGAATGGACTATGAATCAAGAAGGTCAGCCTGGCTGAATTCAGACCTTGTCAGTGAAGAGGAAAAGGAAATCATTCGAAAAAGCGATAAGGAAACCCAAGAAGACAGGTTCAGGAAAGATCTTGCTTTCGGAACCAGCGGTCTACGTGCCAAAATGGGACCAGGACCAAACCGCAGGAATGTTTTGACCGTACGGAAAACAACGATCGGTGTCGCCGATTACCTTCTTGGCAAATACGGAGACTTAGTCCGAAGCCAAGGAAGGACAGTTTCTTTTGATAACCGCCATAATTCCATTCTCTTCCGTGACCAGGTAATCCAAGTCTTGATGGAGAAAGGAATCAAAGTCTATACCTTCCATGATCCCCATCCGACTCCAGAGGTATCTTATACCATCCGAAAGCTTTTCTTAGCGGGTGGCATCAGGATAACGGCAAGCCACAATCCGAAAGAATACAACGGATACAAGTTCTATGACAAAGACGGAGTTGAGGCCGCTTACGAAGTCAATGAAGACATTGAAAAGACCCTAGCTTCTAGGCCAGATGAACTCAGCATCGCCTATCCTCCTTATGAGAAAAAAGGAGAGGTCATCTACTTAGACGAAACCAATGATTTCGATGATGAGTTCCTTGAAAAAGAAAGGACAACCTCTTTATACAAGGACTTCTTTGTCGGAAAAAGACGAACCAAGATTATCTTTTCCAGCGAAAACGGGTGCACAAGCAAGCTCGCTCCGCTGCTGCTCAAACGACTTGGCTACAAAGTCAGGACAACTCCGACCCAGGACTATTTTGATCCGGATTTCTCTGGAACGGAGAATCCGAATCCAGAAACCGATGCCTCCTTTACAAAAAGCATCGAATACAGGGAAAGCCTCAACAAGCAGGGTGAGAAATACAACCTCATTCTAAACACGGATCCCGATGGTGACCGAGCTGGAATCGCCTTCCTTGATCACCAAGGAAAGATTCAAAGATTGACCGGAAACCAATACGGAGCCCTCTTAATCGACTTCCTTCTCGGAACCCGGAAAAGACAAAAGCTTCTTCCTAGGAATGGTGTGGTCGTCGATACGTTCGTTACTTCCAGCCAAGGAAAAACAGTAGCCAAATCCTACCATGTCAAAACGCGGACAACAGCAACCGGCTTCAAATACATTGGCTCCTTGATTCGAAAGAGGCACGAAGAAGAAGAGAGCTTCCTCTTTGGCTATGAAGAATCCTATGGTGCACTTCTTTCTTCCTTTGTCCGCGATAAGGATTCTTTGGAAACGCTGATTGCCTTAGCCGATAGGAACGAGTACTATCTCCGCCAAGGAAAAACACTCGATATCGCCTATCAAGAACTCTCAAGAAGAACCGGAGTCTACCACAACTATCAGTTCTCTCTTGTCTTTGTCGGTGAGAAAGGGCGCTTACTCAGGGCCGAGAAGAGGAACGAACTAAGAAACCATCCATTCGATGAAATCGGAGGGAACAAAGTCTATCAAAGGGAAGACTATCTTCTCCGAAGAGTCTACCATCCCGAAAACAGTTCCTTTTCCACAAGGGAAGAGAACGACATCGATAAAACCGATTGTCTTAAATTCTTCTTAAAGCCGGCTGGATTCCTCGCCATCCGTCCCTCCGGTACAGAACCCAAAAGGAAAATCTATTTGGAATTCGTCGATGAAGATGAAAATAAACTGAACGATAAAAAAGAAAGAATCCTAAAAGAACTCAAACAGAAAATGGACCTCGAATAGAACATGAAACCTATGAAGAAACTCTTATGCCTTCCCATCAGCTTCCTGCTGCTATCTTCTTTTACAAACAGGAAAGCTTCCACCACATCCTTTGACGGAAAAGCCTACAATTCAAAAGAAAAAATGGACTTTACCTCTTCCACAGAAGAGGAAATCAAATCCTATTATAACTATGATGTTGTCAGCAAACAGAAGGGACAGACAAGGAAAAAGTCCCTTTACGACATCATTTCCAAGGACAATACCTTTGTCACCTATAGTTCCAGTGGCAAAGACGTCGGAGAATGGTACAAAATCACCGACAGAAACTGGGAATTAAGCCGAGAAATTAATCCTGCAACCTACCATTTTGCAGACGATGATGCCATTGTCGATGGAAAGCCAGTCTACTATGAGACAAGGATGTACTTCGAAGATACCACAACCGAAAGCAAGCAGATCAACGGAAACGTTAACAGTTTCACCAATAACAAAGACATCGGTGCAATTGACTGGGCAAATAAAGAGTGTCCTGCCGCAAGTGTTCTTGGTAACACCATCCAAATGGATAAGGAGCATGTCTGGGTCAAAAGCCATGGCTTTCCGCCACAGAAAGGAAAGAATCCAGTTAAAGGCGCTGGAACCGATCTGCATCATCTAAGGGCCGCTGACCATTCCACCAACAATGCCCATAACGATCTCTACTATGGAGAAGTCAAAGACCATGACCATGCAAAGATAATCTATTGTATTTATGCAGATGGGACAAAGGAAATCTCCGGATGGATTGGCAATACGGAGCAAGGTGAGCAATGCTTCGAACCAACGGATCGTTGGAAAGGAGATGTCGCCCGTGCACTTCTTTACAGGGGTGTCCGCTATTCGGATTATAAGACGACAAACACGGAAGCAGAACCTTACCTTGAATTAACCGATGATATTACCAAACAAGACGACAACGAACACTATCATGGTGTCTTCCACAATCTCTCTACCTTCCTGAAATGGAACAAGGAAGACATTCCGGATGAATATGAGAAGAAACGAAATGATAGGATCTACAAGAACGTACAGAACAATCGAAATCCGTTTGTCGATTTTCCTTCTTGGGCTGACCTTGTCTATGATTCTTCTTATCCCGGCGAGAATCCTGGGGAAGGAGGGGGTAGTGAGAATCCATCCACTCCGAGTGAAACACCAAGTAGTCCAACGACAGAAGAAAAACCAAGTCAAGAAGTACCAAAGCCTTCTTCCGACAAGCCAACCGATATAAACTCCTCTGCAAATAGTAGCAACACCTCGGATTCCAATAGGAAATGGGAATTCAATGGCTTATTCGGTTTATCAAAGCAACAGACACTAATACTGATAGCAGTAGCATCGGTTGTCCTTGTTCTTCTTGCCGTCGTTATCCTTCTAGTTAGGCAGAAAAAGAATTCCAAAAAGAAAAAGCAAAGCTATAATAAGAGACGAAATTCTAAAAATAAGAAATAGGAGGCCAATCATGGCAGAAGAAAAGAAAGAAGCTGTTGAAGCAAAACCGGAAGAAAAAAAGGAAAAGAAAGAAAACGGTTTTTCTAAGTTCTTCAAGAAGAGGGGAAAGAGCATTTCGGATTCCAACCGAGAAAGCAAATTAGAAGCAGCCTGGAAAGAAACATCCGGTGTCCAGGAGTTCACCCTCTATGTCGGAACTGGTGCATTCAACACTCATTCCTACTATGGAAAACTCGATGAAGAAAAGAACGAAGCACTTGTCTATGGAAAATTCAATGAAAGCGATTTCCCAGCCTATGGATGCATCCTTTCTACCATCCCTGCAAATCGGGACAAAGAGCTTCCAAAGCGCTTCTATGTTGCTAAAATCGATAACAGCAAAACTGTCAGCTTATCCATTGAAGAGAAGGGAGACAAAGAGGAAAAGGTTACCAACACCTATGAACGCAGTGCAACTCTTCTTAGCTTAGACCCGTCCATCCGTGAAGTTCAGGTTATCAAAGTCGGCAACAGCTATTACGAACAGTTAAAGAAGTAACGACAAAAAAAGCCAGGCTCATCACCTGGTTTTTTTTGTTTCAGGAAGCAAAGAAAGCTTCATCGATAGCCTCAAGAAGGAAGTAAGGAGGCACATATCCGCGCCGGACTTCAACTCCTTTTTCAGCAAAAAAGTCCATCTTGAAACCAGGATGATGTTTCTTTTCTACCTCTTCTAGAATGATAGGAGCTGGCCTTAAGAAGACTTTCTGATAGGTTTTGAATGAGACAAGGAAGAATCCGATGCCACCAAGAGAAGTAATAAAGCGAAGATGCTCATACTGTTGAGGACGAATCCTATGATAGGGAACAGAATCATGGATTGTCTCTTTGCATTCAAAATCAATATATTTGCCTTTATAGATTCCGACATAGTCCGTCGTTGACTTTTCTTCAAAATAAGCTTCCGAAATCCTACCAGGATGTTCCTTGCTCCTTTTGACGACTTTAATGGGAGTAGGTCGCTTATATATATCAGCAATTCCTTTGGTACGATAAAAATCGCATGTCTTTGAAATTTCGGATTCAAAGCGCATACCCATGTTGCTTCGGACTATGGAATTATAAGCACGTTCATTTGCAGTCTGATTCTTAGTCTTTCGCTTATCCAGAGTAGTGGCTTTCTTTTCCACAACCCTTTTTCGTCCATCAGGATAATTGATCATAAAGTTCCTTATGAAAGCAGAGGCGACTATCAGTCGCCGATTTTCCTCTTCAGGATTTCATCCGTAAAGTTCTTTGGCTGAGCAGAAAGCTCAAGAATCAAAAACAAATGTTTGGTCTCTTCTGGTCCAAGAATCTGGAACCAGCCTTTAAAAAGATTGACCAGCTGCTCATGAATCTTCTCAAGATAACGTCCGCCTTTTTCCGTAATGGTGACAAAAACCTGCCGACGATTTCCGTTATCCAGTTCCCGGGTGATGAATTTCTTCTTTTCTAAGGTACGAAGGTTAGCAGCAACATCCGGACGAGTCGTCCTCAGTTCTTCTGCAATCACAGAAGGATGAGCTTTTTCATGAGACGAGAGATAGACAAGAACACGATAATCGGTTTCAAACAGACGTGTAAACCTTTCTAGTGCCCCGGCATCCCGGATCTTTATGACCAAGTCCCTAAGATGATTAATATCCTGGGTTAATTCCTCTTCCGAGAGGGTATAGTTCTCTTTTGTCTTCGCCATCTTTTTGCATCCTCCAAATTCTTGTCAACATTATAGAGGGAACAGAAAAAAAACAAAAGCGGCATAGGAAGTCCTATGCCGCCTGCTCTTGACTTTTTAAAGAATCTTGGAACCTACTTTGCGAGGTAGTCCATGATAGCCTTTGCAGCCTTACGACCAGCACCCATAGCAAGAATAACGGTTGCTGCACCAGTGACTGCATCGCCGCCGGCAAAGACACCATCCTTTGTCGTCTCATTGGTTTCTTCATGAACAATAAGACATCCATGCGGATTGGTTTCAATACCAGGAGTCGTTGCCTTGATCAGCGGGTTCGGGCTCGTTCCGATTGCGATGATGACGCAATCGCACGGAATCGTATAGATGGCTTTGGGATCTTCCTCGACAGTGACTGGAACAGGACGACGACGTCCAGAGGCATCCGGTTCTCCGAGTTTCTGTTTCTGAACCTTGATTCCAGTGACACAGCCATAGTTCGGATTGTAATCCGGAGCACGACGGGATGGAGAACCATTGGTGTCATAGATGATTTCAATCGGGTTGCGGAGAAGATCAAAGACAACACCTTCCTGTTCAGCATGCTCGATTTCTTCTTTACGGGCAGGAAGTTCAGCCCTAGAACGACGATAGACGCAAGTCGAAGTCTCAGCTCCTAAACGGAGAGGAGTACGAAGAGCGTCCCTAGCGACATTACCGCCGCCGACAACAACGACATGTTTGGCATGTTCAATTGGAGTCTTGCTGTCTTCTTGATAAGCTTTCCTAAGATTAACACGGGTAAGGTATTCATTCGCAGAATAAACGCCCTTTGCATTCTCTCCTGGGATTCCAAGGAAACGAGGGAGACCAGCACCGGTGCCAACAAAGACGGCTTCAAAGTGATACTCTTTCCTAAGTTCGTCAATGGATAAGATGCGTCCGATAACCCTATCGGTCTTGATTTCAACACCCCTACGTTTCAATCCTTCGATTTCGTTCTGGACGATAGCCTTCGGAAGACGGAATTCCGGGATACCATACCTTAAGACACCGCCAGCAACATGGAGGGCCTCAAAGATAGTGACTTCATAACCAGCCTTAGCTAAATCGTAAGCGCAGGCAAGACCGGACGGGCCAGAGCCTATAACAGCAACTTTGTGGCCGTTCTTCTTGATATCTAAAGCAACCGGCTTTGCATGTTCACGATGATAATCAGCAACAAAACGTTCCAGACGTCCGATACCAACCGATTCACCCCTCTTCGGTTTGCCGTTTTCCCTAACAACCTTTCCGCCTTCACGGACAGGCCTCTTATGGCGTAAGCATTCCTTTTCGCACTGGCTTTCCTGTGGGCAGACACGTCCGCAGACAGCCGGAAGAGAGGAAGAGCGGGAAATAACTTCATATGCTTTTTCAAAATCGCCTTTCGCTACTTCAGCGATAAAGCCAGGGATATCGATATGAACAGGGCAAAGCGGAACGCATCCAGGATTCTTGCACTGCCTGCAGCGTTTTGCCTCATCGATAGCCATTTCCTGGGTATAGCCGATAGCGACTTCCTGGAAATTATGACGACGGACTTCCGGAGCCTGAGACGGCCTCGGATTCTTCGTGCTTTTCCTATTGAACGGCATAACTATTTTCCCTCCTTAACCAGGTTGCACTCTTTTTCATAAGATTTGTGTTCCCAGCCCTGGTACCTGGTGTTACGTTCCCTTGCGGAATCAAAATCGACTTCCCAGCCATCGAAGTCCGGGCCATCGACGCAAGCGAACTTCCTCTTGCCTCCGACCCTGACACGGCAGCATCCGCACCTTCCGGTGCCATCGATCCTAATCGGGTTCCTAGAGACAACAGTCTTGATATTGTATTTCTTTGTCAGGATAGCAATGTTCTTCCTCCTGACGATAGGTCCGATGGCGATAACTTCATCGAACTGATTGCCTTCTTTCTGACGACGAAGGATTTCTTTCTCGAGTCCCTGCGTGACAAAGCCCTTTTCACCCCAGGTTCCGTCATCGCTCCTCTTGACGAAGATGGAAGAGCAATCCTCGAAGTCCTTTTCAAGAATGACTAAATCCTTGTTACGGAAGCCGGCAATGGAAGTGACTTCAGCACCGATTTCATGAAGCTTGTAAGCTAAAGGATAAGCAATAGCGCAACCAGCGCCTCCGCCGACAATAGCGACATGTTTCAGTCCTTCTAACTCGCTTGGACGGCCTAAAGGTCCGACGAAGTCAGCAATGTAGTCTCCTTCTTTCTTCTGAGCTAATTCTAAAGTTCCTGCGCCAACAATCTGATAGATGATTGTGACGGTTCCTTTCTCCGGATCTTCTCCGGCAACCGTGAAAGGAAGACGCTCGCTGTCCTCATTGGCACGGACAATGACAAACTGTCCAGGCTGTGCCTTCTTGGCAACGAAAGGAGCTTCCACAGAAATACGGACGATGGTGGGATTGAGGTCGTCTCTCTTTACAATTTTGAACATATTACCTCCAATATGTTGTACACGGGAACTATTGTAACCCTTTTCTTTTCTTCATTTCTACCCCTTCTCCAAATGAATTTTCACTCTCAGAAAAGAAAAGTCGGAAACGAATCGCTTCCTAGTCTTCTTTTTTCCTGTTTTTTCTATAAAAAGCAATGAAGAGATACCGGAAAGAGTGTATAATTTGATTCAGGAGAAAATGTATGGCACTAAAGCTGATTCTTGATGCAAACAAAATCTATCATAAAGAATTCCAGGGTACAAAGCCTGGATACGACGCCTTACAGGTAGACACTTTCCTTGATTTTGTTATCCGGGACTATCAGTCGATGGATGACTATGTCAAAGAAACCGAGCAAAAAGAAAAAGAGCTCAATGATAAGATTGACTTCTTGAACAGCAAGCTCAGGAACGTCGAAGCAGAGAACGAGACATTGAAAGCTAAGTTTGGTAATATCCAACCCGATAATGTTCCATCTCTGAATAACTTAGAGCTTGTGAAACGCATCTCCAAATACGAAGAAGCGTTAAAGAAAGCCGGCATTGATCCTAAGACGATCAGTTAATTATCGTCGTTCATATTCCGGTCTGGATAGCTGCTGGGAGACTTGCTCTCCTAGAGGAAAGTCCATGCTCGCGCCGTCTGTGATGGCGGCAGTGATTGCGCTAGGTTAATCAATAAGCCTAGGCAGGGAGGAGTCCCTGACGGCGGGGAGGAATCTAAACTATGGTTTCCATAGCATGATGTCCTCCTCTGAAAGCTCCACAGTGACGAATTCTAAGGGAAACCCTAGAGATGAAACGTTGGAAAGCCCCACAAGCGAGAAACCTAAATTTTGGTAAGGGAAGCCGAAAGAGGGAAACGAACCTTATAGGCAAGCAGAAATGCTTAGATAAATTGCTGTCCTAGACAAAACATGGCTTACAGGACCGGATACTCATTGATTTTCAAAAGAAAGGAATCTCTATTAAATGAATACACCGAATAAGATTACGACTGCCCGAATTGTGCTAGGCTTTATCAGGATTCTTGTCTTCTCTTTGTCTTTTATTCCCGGATCCTCTAGTTGGGCACCAAACAGGGTTATCGCCGGTTTCCATATAGGATTCTCTTGGATTGATTTTGTCTGTTTTGTCTTATTCATCCTTGCTGCTTCCACCGATGCCAGGGACGGAAAGATTGCACGGAAAAGAGGACTTGTCACGGATTTAGGAAAATTCCTGGATCCTTTCGCTGATAAATTCCTTGTCGACTCTGCCTTTATCCTTCTTGCCTGCCGGAAAGACTTTGCCGGACATTATCAGGTCCTGCCTCTTCTTGTCGTCTTATTCGTTGCCCGTGATTTAGCAAGGGATGGTCTTCGTAGGACAGCAGCCGGAAAAGGAAAAATCCTAGCTGCCAATATTTATGGAAAAGTAAAGACCGCTATCGAAAGGGGTCTGATTCCCGTTTTATTCCTCAATGGATTCCCCTTCTCTCTTCTGAATTTCAATAAGGGTCTCGATTATTGGAGGAATTACCGCTTCGAATACACCTATATCATTACAAATGTCTTAACGGCAATTGCTTTGTTCTTCTCGCTTTTCTCCTTTGTCATCTATGTTTTAAGAAACAAAGAAGTGTTATCTGAAAAAAGTAGCAGCAAATAAGGAGATACGAGTGGAATGGAAAGAAAAGAACTCTTAGATGCCTTAAGGCAGCATCATGCCCATCTCTGTGCTAGGGAATCTTTAACAGGAGGTAGTTTCTCTGCCGCCTTCACTTCCATACCAGGGGCTAGCAATGTCTTCAACGGAAGCGCCATCACTTATGTAGATGCTGTAAAAGAAAAATTCGGCGTAAAAACCGATACGATTGAAAAATACGGAGCCATCAGCCATGAATGTGCCAAGGAAAGGGCATTATCCGCTTCTCTCTTCTTCAATGCAGAATGTGCAGTTTCCTTTACTGGAAATGCCGGGCCGAGTGCAAGCGAGAACAAGCCTGTCGGCTTAGTCTACATTGGTGTCAAGGTCTACAACAAACTGAAAGTATTCGAATTGCATCTGGAAGGTGACCGGGATTCCATCCGCAGGCAATGCGTTGATTTTGGTTTTTCCCAGAGGAAAAAGAGGCTAGATGAAACTTCTTTGGAAAAAACAATGGATTCCAAGCCCATATAAAGTAGAGAGGACAAGAAAATGAAAGAAAAGAAAACAGTAGCCGCTGCTGATACGACAGACATCAACACCGAGAAAGACAAAGCCGTTGATGCAACGATAAAAGAAATCCGCTCTTACTTCAACGACAAAGGAATCATCAGGAAGAGGGGAGACCAGGAAACCGTCAATGTCGGTGTCATTCCGACGGGATCTAGGTTGATTGATTCCGCCTTAGGTGTCGGAGGTTATCCGAAAGGAAGAATCATCGAAATCTACGGACCAGAATCCTCCGGTAAGACAACCCTTGCCTTAGAAGCCATCGCTTCGGTACAGAAGCTCGGTGGAAGAGCTGCCTATATCGATGCAGAACATGCCATCGATCCAGAATACGCAAAAAGCTTAGGCGTCAATATCGATGACCTTATTCTTTCTCAACCGGATTATGGTGAGCAGGCTAGGGAAATCACCGATAGGCTTGCAAAATCCAATGCCATCGATCTGATTGTCGTCGACTCTGTGGCAGCCTTGGTTCCAAAAGCAGAATTAGAAGGTACCTATGAAGACTCTTCCGTCGGACTTCAGGCCCGTCTGAGGAGTAAATCCCTCCGTAAGCTTGCCGGCGTTCTATCCAAGTCAAGCTGCACGATCATCTTCATCAACCAGCTCCGTGAGAAAGTCGGTGTCAGGTACGGAAATCCGGAAACCACAACCGGTGGACGTGCCTTAAAGTTCTATTCTACGATCCGTATCGAAATCCGTCGTGCCGATGCTATCAAGCAAGGCGATAAAGTCATCGGAAACAGGGTCAACGTCAAGATTGTCAAGAACAAGGTTGCTGCTCCTTACCGCAGCTGCAAGGTCGAACTGATTTTCGGACAGGGCATCTCTGCTGAACATGAATTAGCTCAGCTCGCTGTCGATTACGGCTTCATTGAAAAGAGCGGAAGCTGGTTCTCTTATCAAGGAGAACGCTTAGGACAGGGTATCAGTGCTGTCTATGACTTCCTTAAGAACAATCCGGAAGCCAAGGAAAAATTAGAAGAAGACGTCAAGAACAAGAGGTCGAATAAGCCTTCTGCTCCAAAAGAAGAAGAGGCTCAGGCCTAAAAATCTCACATCAGGATTCGTATTGGACACATAGCCGCTTGGTTCTGTGTCCTTTTTTCGTTTTTCCTATTTAAACAATGCTTCTTATATCTTATAATAACTAAAGTGCCTTTTATATAAGGTGCTAAGGAAAAGATTTCCGTAAACTAATCATTCGTCACTATATTTGTCATTATATTTCGATAGATGTCTTGTTTTTTCAATCTTTTTAACGAGGGGGCTGTGGACATAGCGCCCTTATTAAGCTCATGTCCAGAAAGGTTTAAATATGGATAAATTAGGTTTTTTAGTAGCACTAAGCATAGTTGCCGTCGTTGCCATTGCTTTTGTTGTGTTTACTCTACTTCTTCTCAAAAAGAATAAATCCTTAGAACAGCGCAATGAAGCCGATGCAAAAAAAGCCGAAGAATTAGTCAAAGAAGCTCAGTTCAAAGCCGATGCTCTCCTTCAGGAAGCAAAAGAAGAAGGACAAAAGAACGCCAATGCCCTTATTGCTTCTGCAAAGAAGGAATACGAGAAGTCTAATGCGGATTTAGAAGAGCGTAAGAACGCTATCGTACAGAAAGAAGCAAAGCTCGATCAGAAAGAAACATCTTTAGATAAACGTGAAGATGCGATTATCAACCGCGAAGCCGTTATTGACAAGCAGAAAGATGAATTAAATCAGCGTAGCGAAGCTCTTGCCATCAAAGAAAAAGAAGCTCAGGATAAGCTTGAGTCTGTCCTCAATGAACTTCAGAAAGTTGCTAATAGGACTAGGGATCAGGCCAAAGACGAACTGAGGAAACGGGTTGAAGAAAAAGAGAGGAAGCGTATTGCTCTCTATGAAGCCCAGAAAGAAGCCGAGGCCCAGAGCACTGCTGAAGATAAGGCCAAGACTTTAAGGGCAATTGCCTGTGAAAAGTTTGCTCAGGATGTGACGAATGAACGCAACTCTTCTACTATCGCTCTTCCGAACGATGACAGGAAGGGACGTATCATCGGACGTGATGGCCGTAACATCAAGTCTATGGAAGGCTTATTCGGTGTCTCTTTGATTATTGATGACACTCCGGAGACTCTGACTGTTTCCTGCTTTGATCCAATCCGCCGTGAAAAAGCCAAGCTTACTCTGGAAGCTTTAATCAAAGACGGACGTATCCAGCCAGGCCGTATCGAAGATCTTTATTCTAAGATCAGCAAAGAATTCGATGAGAATCTCCGCCGTATCGGCGAACAGACCGTATTCAAACTTGGTCTTCCGCGTAGGAATCCAGGACTCTATCCTTATATCGGACGTCTGAAATATCGTACTTCTTATGGTCAGTCTGTTCTCGATCATTCTATCCAGGTCGCCTATCTCTCTTCCGTTAGGGCAAGTGAATTAGGTCTTGACCCTGTCAGGGCAAAACGCGCTGGTCTTCTCCATGATATCGGAAAAGCCATCGATGCCGAAAGGGAAGGAAGCCATGTCCAGTTAGGTTCTAGGCTTGCCAAGAAGTTTAATGAACCGGATGTCGTTATCAACGCTATTGAATCCCACCATGGTGATTGCCCGAAGAAATATCTCATTTCCGAGCTTGTAACAGCTGCTGATACGCTCTCTGCTGCTCGTCCGGGTGCCCGTAGCGAACAGCTCGAGACCTATATCAAACGTCTCCAGCAGTTAGAGAAGATCTGTTCTGAATGCAAAGGCGTACAGTCCAGCTACGCACTTCAGTCTGGACGTGACTTACGTGTCAGGGTTAATCCGGATATTGTCAGTGACGAAGACGCTAAGGCCATTGCCATCCAGGTCCGCGATAAAATCGAGGAGACCAGGCAGTTCCCCGGTCAGATCATCGTTACCGTTATCCGTGAGAAACGTTATCAGGAAACCGCAAAATAATGTTACTGAAGATTCTTTTCCTAGGTGATATCGTCGGATCCCGGGGAAGAGAAGGAGTAAAGTCTCTTCTTCCCAGACTGAACCAGAAAGAAGGACTGGACTTTGTCATCGCAAATGGCGAAAATGCCACACATGGCCGTGGAATCAGCTACGGCCATTATCAAGAACTTGTTCTCGATGGAGTAGACTGCATCACAAACGGAAACCACTTCTACAACAATAAAGATGTGTTCACTTACGCATCAAAAAGGACAAAAGCAGTCCGTCCAAGGAATCTTGACAAAGATGCTCCAGGAGTTGGAAGCCGCGTCTTCCAAGTCAAAGGCTGCAAAATCCGTGTATCAAACTTCCTAGGACGTGCTTTTATCCCAAGGGGACAGGATAATCCTTTCTACGCTTTCGATGAAAGGTACAAGAATTCCGATAAAGATGAAATTCAGATTGTTGACTTCCATGCAGAAGCAACAGCAGAAAAAAGAACCTTTGCCGAGTATGTCGATGGTAGAGCAACCGCTGTTATTGGAACTCATACCCACGTACAGACCAATGATCCGAAATATCTAAGCAAAGGCACCTTCTTCTTAACAGATGTCGGAAGGAACGGACCTTATGATTCCATCATTGGAAATCAGAAGGAGGGAACGATCTTCCATACGGTAACCGGGAGGCCCGGTTTAAGGGAAGTCAGGAAGACTGGCCGAATCCAAATCAACGGCGTTAGGCTTGAGATTGATTCCGAGAAAAAACAGGTTGTTTCCTATCGCTTGATTAATGAAAGGCAAGAGGGCTGAAAAGCCCTCTTTTTTTGAAATGTAAGGGGATTTATCAAGAACAAATAAGTAATTGAAAAAAATCTCAAAAAGTATATAATGTTTGCAGAGAGGTATATCTTTATGGCAACATTAAAAGTAAGTGGAAAAACTCAGATTCAGAAATTAGCTGGAGCTATTGCAGGTAACATTCGTCAGGAAGGTTCTGCACAGATTTCCTTAGTTGGTGCTTCTGCACTTAACCAGGCTATCAAAGCCTGCATCGTTGCTCGTCGTTTCTTAAAGGATGATGAGACTCCGAGCGATATCGCTGTTCAGCCTGAATTCATCAGGCAGAACTTCGCCGAAGAGGCAAGTGACGAAGGACGTGAAGTCACCACTATCAGGCTCCACATCAACAAAGTTCCGTTTGATCCTGCTCATGCTGTTTCTTCCGATGTTCCTTCTCGCAAGGAAGAAGAACCGGCTGAAGAAGCTAAGTAGTTTCTATCGAGTAAATCATGAAAGTCCGTCTTATCTCCCTGCCTGATCAAAAGGCGGCTGGTAAACGGAACCCGAACGCTGAGATTCGATACAAACAGGCTCAATTAGTGCCAACGTCTTTCCTTTCCTCTTGGGGGGAGGGAAAGACTTTTTGTATCAAGACGTATGGTTGTCAAGCCAACGTCCGGGATTCCGAAATCATCCGTGGTCTTCTTCTTGCTCTTGGAAGGAAAGAGCAGGATGATTTTTCCAATGCTGACTTTATTCTTTTTAATACCTGTGCTATCCGTGAAAACGCAGAGAATCATCTTTATGGCGAACTTGGACGCGCCAAGGAGGCTTACAGGAAAAAGAAGGACAGGATTATCTCTATCTGTGGATGCGTAAGGCAAGAAGAAAAAGCAGTTCGCTATATTCTTGACCACTTTCCATTCGTTTCTAGGATTTTTGGTACCAATAATATCACCTCTTTCTATCGGAATCTGGAAAGTGTTTTGAAAGACAAGATGGGTATCGTCAATGTTTCTGCTAACTCGGATCTTGTCGAAGAAGGACTTCCAGAAGGAAAGAGTGCAAGAGAAAGCAAAGTCACTGCTTTTGTCAACATCAGGTACGGATGCAACAAATTCTGTACTTATTGTATTGTTCCGTTCACTCGCGGAAGGGAACGTAGCCGAAAGAAAGAAGATATCCTCGCTGAAGTCCAATGCCTGAAAGACGAAGGATATAAGCAGGTTACTTTGCTTGGCCAAAATGTGGATGCCTATGGAAAAGACTTCGGAGACACCTATGCCTTTGCCGATCTTCTTGATGCAGTTGCTTCCACTGGTATCGAGCGTGTCCGCTTTGTCACACCTTACCCAAGTGATTTTAATCCTGTTGTGTTCGATGTCATGGCTAAACATAAGAATATCAGGCCTTTCCTTCATCTCCCTGTACAGTCTGGTTCCAATTCTGTCTTAAAGAGAAGGAATCGAAGATATACAAGAGAACAATATCTTGATATTGTCCATCAGCTGAGAGAACGTCTGCCGGATGTTTTCCTCACAACAGATATCATTGTCGGATTTCCGAATGAAACAGAAGAGGAGTTCAATGATACTCTCTCTTTAGTTAAGGAAGTGAAGTACGATGCTGCCTTTACCTTCATCTTCTCTCCCCGTCCAGGAACTCCCGCCTATTTCAGGAAAGACAATGCGACCGATGAAGAAAAACATCGTCACTTCGATGAACTGAAAAAACTGATTGATGAACAAACTGCAGCCCGTGCCGCTACCTTTGTCGGCAAGGAATTATCGGTTCTTTTTGAGAAAGCCTCTGAGAAAGATCCATCCAGGATTTCTGGTTATGATGAACATAACAAACTCGTCCATGTCAAAGGAGACGCTTCCTTAATCGGTCAGATAAAGAAAGTGAAAATCCTTTCTTCTCATACCTATTCTTTAATCGGAGAAGTCGTGGAATGAAGGAAGAGGAAGAGCTTTTAAGCAAAACAGATCAATTAGTCTCCGATTTTACCAAAACCGATACTTATCTTCTGTATAAAAAACTCAAACAAGAAGTCGATAGCAACGAAAGACTGAATCATCTAATCGAATCCCGGAAAGCCTTGCAGAAGGGTCTTCGTTATAGGGATAACGAAAAGAAAAGAGCGGCCTTAAAAGCTGCAAAAGACCTCCAGGACGAATTTGATAATGATCCTCTTGTTATCAATCTGAAGGCTCAGGAAAAAGAAGTAAAAGATAGGATTAGTATCCTTACGGAAGAAAAGTTCTAAACTTTTCTTCCGTTTTTCATAAAAGTGAAACAAGGTTAGTTTATAATAGAACGGGCAATTAAAATGGCAAAAAAGAGTTCAAACGAATCCGCCGGCTTCACGCCAAGGGTGGAACAATATATTTCATTCAAAAAACAATACGGAGACAGGATCATCTTCTTCCGTATTGGTGACTTTTATGAGAGGTTCAGGGAAGATGCTGAACTTGTCTCTCACGAGCTGCAGCTTTACCTTACAAAAAAAGCCTGCGGAAACGGAAAGTTCATACCAAGGTGCGGAATCCCTCACCACGCTTATCTTTCCTATGCACAGAAGCTGATTGACCATGGTCATAAGGTTGCAATCGTAGAGCAGGTCGAGGATCCGAAACTGACCAAGAAGCTGGTTAAACGAGATGTCATTCAGTTTATAACTCCCGGTGCGAACCTAGATCCGAATATCAAAGACAATATCTATATTGCTTCCTTAGAGTTAGTCGAGCGACAGGCCTTTTTAGCCTATGCCGATATCACCACAGGTGAAAGGAAGGTCCTTTCCTTAGAGAACCAGAAAGAAAGAATTCTTGAAAAGATTCTATCTCTGGATATCAAAGAGCTGGTTCTTGGTACAAACTGTCCTGCTGACCTTGTCAGGTATCTGAAGAAAAATACCCAGGTCTGTTTCTCGTATTACAATGATGCTACAGTTTCCATTGAAACAGATCCTTTGTTTGGCAATCTAAAGGATGATAGACAGATTGTCCCTTCTGCTCGTCTTTATAATTACAGGAAGAATAGGGAAAAGAGAGACTTAACCTATTTTAAGCCTGTTGAAAACCTGATGTCTGAAAAATCCAGGAAGATTGACTACTCTGCTCAGGCTAACAGGGAGCTTACCAAATCCTTGGATGGCAAAAACTTCGGTACTCTGTTCTGGCTTCTTGACCACACCGAAACCCCCATGGGAAGTCGATATCTTAAGAGTCAGATTATTGCTCCAAGCGCAAACGAAGAAGAAATCATTTCCCGTTTGAATAAGACCGAGTGTTTTGTAAATCACTACATTGAACGGGAAGAGCTAAGAAAAGAACTGACCAATGTGTTTGATAGGGAACGTCTGATTGCCCGCATGGGATACAGGAACTCCAATGGCCATGATCTTCTTCAGTTAAAGAAATCCCTTCAAGTCATTCCTGAAATCAAAAATCAGCTGGATCAGATTTCCGATTGCCCGGATTTAAATCCAATCAAAGAAGGACTCGGTGACTTTACTCCTCTTGTCAATTTGCTAGAGAAAAGTCTTGATGAAAATTGCCCTAGGACAATTACAGAAGGCGGCATATTCAAAAAAGGATATAATGCCCAACTCGATGAGCTCATCGAGAGGACAGATAATAGTAAAAAGTGGCTTAGGAATTTTGAAACCAAAGAGAAAGAAAAAACCGGAATCAAAACTCTCCGTGTCGGTGAGAACTCTTTGACTGGTTTTTATATTGAAGTCTCTGCTGGTCAGCTTAGCTTAGTCAAACCGGAGTTTGGATATATCCGCAAGCAAACACTGACGACAGGGGAACGTTTTATAACTCCGGAGCTCAAAGAAAAGGAAAGCAGGTTCTTCCGTGCAAGAGAAAATCGTCAGACGTTAGAGTACAACCTTTTTAAAGAGCTAAGAAAAGAAGTCAGCACTTATACAGACGATATTCAGAAAGCAAGCAAAGCACTTGCAAGGCTCGATTTTTATCTTGATCTTGCTTATGTGGCAAGCGAAAACAATTATGTCCGTCCAACCTTCAATGGCAAGAGAATCATCGATGTCAAAGAAGCCCGTCATCCAATCAGGGAAAAGGCTAATCCGGGAGTCAATTTTGTTGCCAATGACTATGAAACGAATTCGGATACCGATGTAGTTATCATCACAGGCCCGAACATGGGCGGTAAATCCACCTACAGGAAAGAATTCGGTCTGCTTGTCATTAGGGCTCAGATGGGTTCCTTTGTACCAGCGGAGAGTTGCTCTCTTCCTGTTTTCGATGCTCTCTTCACACGTATTGGAGCTAGCGACAACCTGATCAAAGGACAATCAACCTTTAGGAGGGAGAGGAGCGAAGTCGCCGAAGCATTGCAAGAAGCAACAAGCGAGAGCCTTTTCCTCTTTGACGAAATCGGAAGAGGAACGGCTACCTTCGATGGTATGGCAATTGCTCAGAGCATCATCGAATACTTAGTCCGCCATGTTCATGCCAAGACTTTCTTTTCCACTCATTACCATGAATTGACAACCTTAAGCGAAAAAATATCGGCTGTCGAGAATCTGCATTGCGAAGTCAACGAAGACAATGGTATTGTCACCTTCCTCTATAAGAGGAGGCCTGGCTCCATGGATAAATCCTATGGTGTCAATGTAGCAAAGCTTGCAGGTCTTCCAGAAGAAATCACGGAACGTGCCGCTGAACTTCTTTCTGCTTTTGAAGCCAAGAAGAATATTGGAAAAGAGCAGATCAAAGAAGTAAAGAAAGAAGAAAAGAGTGACGCATTAAAAGAGGAAATCAAGAAAAGGGATCCAATGGCAAGGTCTCCTCTGGATGCTTTGAACTATCTGATTGATTTAAAGAAGAGAGTGAAATAATGTCTATCATCAACGTAAGGAGCACTGAGCTTGCTAACTTAATTGCAGCAGGTGAAGTCATTGAACGACCAGCAAGTGTTATTAAAGAGCTTGTCGAAAACAGTATCGATGCCAAGGCAAAGAACATCTATGTCGGTGTTACCCGTGCCGGAAAAGGAACCATCAGGGTCAAAGACGATGGAACTGGAAGGGATCGAAAAGACAGCAAGCTTTGTTTTGTCCGTCACGCTTCCAGCAAGATCAAGACCGAATATGATCTTAGCCGAATCCACACTCTTGGTTTCCGTGGAGAAGCCATTCCTTCTATTGCAGCCGTATCTCATGTCGTTCTCACCACTTCAACCGGTGAAGGCGTAGGTACCCGAATCGAATCAAGTCCGAATCAGGACTTAGTTGTTTTAGATGCACCAAGCCGCAAAGGAACGATTTTCGAAATCAGTGACCTTTTCTTCAATACTCCTGCACGACTCAAGTATCTGAAATCCGACCAGGTTGAAAACGCCAATATCATAGAAAGGGTTGAACACAGGGCTCTTGGTTTTCCGGGCATTTCTTTCTCCCTGGCAATTGATGGAAAAGAAGTTTTCCGGACCAGCGGAAGAGGCGATTTATTAGAAGCGATACAGAAAATCTTCGGAAACACCATTGCTCAATCCCTCTATCCGATTAACTACGAAGGCATGGCCTATTCGTTCCATGGTTTCATCTCAAAGCCAGAAGTCAACTCTTCGAGAAGAAAGAATGAGCTTACTTTCCTGAATCATCGTTGCATCTATGACTATAAGTTCAATAAAGCGATTGAGCAAGCCTACAAGGACTATCTTCCACCGGATCGGTATCCATTTATCGTCCTTGATTTCGACATTGATTCTTCCTTAGTCGATGTCAATGTCCATCCGACAAAGAAAGAAGTCCGTATATCGATGGAAGACGATAGGGCACGGGAACTTGTCCGTGAGATCAAGACAGTCCTGCTCGATAAGCGTCCGATTTATTCCGCAAGTGAAGATAAAAAGACTTCTTCTGCTTTTGTTAAAGAAGAGAAGAAAGAGGAGAAAGAGGAGAAGGTCTTTTCCTATGCTAAAGTTGCTCCGAAAAAGGAAGAGGAACACTATTTTCAGGATTCTCTTCCACTACCAAAGACTTTTGAATCCCATGCTCCTTATATTGTAAAGAAAGAAGTGAAAGAAGAACCTGTTTCTGAAACGATTACTACGGAAAATATACAGAAAGCAAAGGAAGTAGTGTTACATGATATTGCTGAGGAAAAAGAAATATTTAATCCAATAAAAGAGAAGCAAATCCAAGAACCAATTCAAGAAAGCGTTCAAGGATTTGATGAGTGCGCACATCCTCAGGATGAGTCGGAATCCTCTTTCCCGGAAAGGCATCCAATCGGACAGGTCTTACAGACCTATATTCTTTGCGATAGCAAAGACTGTTTCTATATCTTAGACCAGCATGCCGCTGCAGAAAGAGTCAACTACGAAAAAACAGAGGCAAGGTTTGCCTCCATCCGTTCCCGGGTAGTACCCCTGTTCCCGTTAATCATCGAACTCTCGCCAAAAGAAATCCGAAACTATGATAGGGAACATGTCAATCGTCTTAAGAGCATCGGCATCATTACCGAAGAATATTTAGGCAAAGCAGTGAAAGTAACCGAAATGCCTTCTTTCCTTCATGCGGATAGGGCGGAAAGCGTCATTTCGGATTGCGTTCATTCCTGCCTCAATGATGAAGCCTGTGATCCTCTTTCACTTCTTCACCTGACCATTGCTACTATCGCTTGCAAGAAATCCATTAAGGCCAATCACATCAGGTCAAGGAACGAGAGGGAAGCCTTAATCAAGGATTTAAGTCAATGCAAGAATCCTGCGAATTGTCCACATGGGCGTCCGACTAGGATTAAGGTAACAAAAGACGATATTGAAAAGATTTTCCGGAGAAGTGGATTTTGATTTACGTTATTCTTGGACAAACAGCAAGCGGAAAGACTTCCTTAGCCTTATCCCTTGCCAAACGATATTCTCTTCCTGTTATTTCCGCTGATGCTTTTCAGTGCTTTAAAATCAGGCAAATCGGTACGGATAAGCCAACTCGAGAGGAAACAGAAGGTGTCGACTATTACTTTTATGATGAATATGATCCAGACTATGATAGGTCTGTTTTTACATTCCAGAATGAATGCCGTCCTGTCATTGAAGAATATATCAAAAAGGGAAAGGATATCCTTGTTGTTGGCGGAAACTTTCTTTATATAAAGGCTTTGCTGTACAAATACGTTTTCCAGAAAAGCGAAGAAAAAGAAAACCCGTACGAAGCAAGGTCGCTTTCGGAGATGCAGCCGCTCCTAAAATCACGGAGTGAAAAAGTCTTCCATGAAATCGATCATGAGAATCCACGTCGAGTTATCCGTGCTCTCGTTCAACTGGATGAAGGAACCAATCGGGATTCCATTCTGAAAGAAAACGATGGTGTTCCGCTTTATCCGGTAACCTTCCTTCGTATTGATGTTGATAAAGACGAAGGAAATGCTTTAATCGACAAGCGTGTTGACCAAAGGAGGAAGGAAGGTTTTGTTGATGAAGTAAAGAATCTTCTTGCAAAATATCCAAAAGACCTAAGACCTTTTACTTCCATTGGATACAAGGAAATTATTTCCGCTCTAGAAGAAGGAAAAGAAATTGATTCTTCCGTTTCTGATTTGATTAAGCTTCATACCCATCAGTATGCAAAAAAGCAACGCACTGCACTAAGACATCAATTCAAAGACGTTATCTGTGGAACCAAAAAAGAAATTGATGATCTGATATCTGCAAACATTGAAAGGAAATCAAAGACAAGACTTGTTCTATCTCCGAAAGAGAGGAACCTGGTCGAAACCAAATCCATTCTCTTCTGCGGACTCGGCGGAGTCGGCGGAGAAGGAGTCTTATCTTTGACTCGTCTTGGTTTTACCAACATTGATATCAGGGATAACTGTCTTGTCTCTGCCCATAACCTTAACCGGCAATCCCTGTTTGGCTTTAAGGATATTGGAAGAAGGAAAACAGATGTCGCCAAAGAGAAGAGGCTTGCCATCAATCCCTTAAGGAAGGTAAATACTTATTTCAGGAACATCGAAGACAAAGATAGGCTTAGGAAAAAGAAGTATGATATCATCGTTGATGCCATTGACTATGTTCCAGGAAAAACAAGCCTGTACAGGAAAGCACGGGAAGATGGTTCCTATTATGTAACGAGTGGAGCCATGGGGTTCCGATACGATTCCACCAAAGTGAAAACAGGCACAGAAAAGGATGCTTTTGATTTACTTAGCAAGAAGTTCAAGAAAGCCTTGCTGGAAAAGGGAATTCAACAAGCAGAGATTGATTCTATAGAAACTGTTTATTGTTCTTCTGGACAGTTAAAAGGTAAGAAAGACAGCAACAGTATTGGTTCTTTATCAACCGTCGGTCCATCTGCCGGACTTGCGTTGACTACTAGGATTATCCAGCACATCAGGGAGGAAGCAAAAAATGAAGAATGAATATGATATCCGGAATATCGCAGCAAAATTAAACGTCGACGAAGAAGCTCTGATTCCTTTTGGATACGATAAAGCCAAGATTGATTCCTCAAAACTGAGTTTAGGAAACAGAAAGGCCAAACTCATTCTCTGCACTGCCATTACTCCAACCAAAGCAGGTGAGGGAAAGACAACAACATCCATCGGTCTTTCGGATGGTTTGTCTCTCCTTGGAAAAAAGGCGATGGCATGCTTAAGAGAGCCTTCTTTAGGCCCAGTCTTTGGGGTCAAAGGAGGAGGAGCTGGAGGAGGAGAGGCTATCCTCTATCCGGAAGAAGACATCAACCTTCACTTCACAGGTGATCTTCACGCCATTACTTCTGTCAATAACTTAATTGCTGCAAGGACCGACAATAATCTCTATCATCATCCCGAAAGGTTCGATTCTAACAGAATGGTCTTTCCTCGCTGCAGGGATAGGAACGACCGGGAATTAAGAAGTATCGAATGTGTTCCAACGGATTCCAAAGGTACCAAACATGCCTCTTCTTTCGTTATCACAGCAGCGAGTGAAGTAAGGGCCTGCTTTTGCTTAGCCAAAAGCGAAGAGGACTTCCTGGATCGAATTGAAAATATCACGATTGGCTACACCAAAGAAGGTGAACCTGTTTTCGCTAAGTCTCTTAAGGGACGCTTTGCTTTCCGCAAACTGATTCATACTGCTTTATATCCAAATCTTGTCCAGACCAAATACCACACTCCTGCACTAGTCCATGGTGGTCCGTTTGCAAACATTGCTCATGGCTGCAACTCCTACTTGGCGACAGATTTAGCCCTTCGTTTATCCGACTATGTCGTAACAGAGGCTGGCTTTGGTTCCGATTTAGGAAGGGAAAAGTTCAGGGATATTCTTTGCCCTCAGTCCTCTTTCTCTCCCGATCTCGTTGTCAGGGTGGCATCCATCCGTGCATTAAAACTTCATGGCGGTGTCAAGTTCGATGACTTAGAAATTCCAAACGTAGAGGCAAGGAAGAAAGGAACTGCCAACCTAAGGAAGCATTTGCAGAACGTTTCTTTATATCATGTTCCTTATGTTGTTGCTATCAACCATTTTGGATCGGATAGCCAAGAAGAAATCGAGGCACTGGAAAGCATCTTGAAGGACAAGAACATTCCTTATGCCTTGAATTCTTCCTATTTAGAAGGACCCACTGGTGCTAAGGATCTTGCCGAGAAGGTTCTCGAAGTCCTTGATGAAGAAAAGTCCGAATACACACCTCTAGTCAAGAAGAATAGGTCTATCAAAGAAAAAATCGAAACGATCAGCAAGAATATCTATGGTGCAAAGAATGTGGAATATTCTGAGACGGCAGAAAAGGAAATCAAAGACTACGAAAAACAGGGCTATCAAGACTTTTCGGTCTGTATTTCAAAAGTTCCAACATCCCTTTCGGATGATGCTACGCTCTTGAATGTGCCTAAGGATACCACTCTGCATGTGAAGAACACCCGTTTGTTCACCGGTGCAAGATTCATTGTTCCTCTAACGGGAAAGGTCTTCACTAGGCCTGGCCTTCCTTTGCATCCAGCAGCCGAAGACAGGAAGGAAATCAAATGATTCTCTTATCTGGAAAAGACAGGGTTAACGAGACAAAACAAAGGATTCTAGATTACAAAGAAAGAAACAAAGCTGCTCTTTCCTCGTTTTCCTTTTTCTTTTTCTCGGATGCGAAAGACAAAGGATCCGCTGTTTATATCCGATCCTTAAAAAGAATCCTCTCTGAGTTTTCGATTCCCTATGAAGAAGGATTCTATCTTACCGATAAAACAGAAGAAGAGAATTTAAGGGAAGTCAAAAAACACACGAACAAATATGCAACGATGATTTTCCGTCCTCTTCCTACGAAGAGAGAAAAAGACTTCCTCGCTTTGTTGAATTCAAATCTGGATCCTGACATGCTCTCAGAAGAAAACGGGGGTCGTTTGTTTTTCGGTAACAGGGACTATCTTCCAGCGACAGTTAAAAGCATCCATGCTCTTCTTAAGCATTATCAGATACCATTAGAAGGAAAGAAAGCAGTTGTCCTTGGCCGTTCTGTCTCCTTAGGTCTTCCTTGCTTCTTAAGGCTTTCCAAAGAAAACAGGACAGTAACTCAGATTCACTCCCACACAAACGAGAGCATTAGAGAAGAAAGGATAAAGAGTGCGGATTTAATTGTTCTGGCTTCTGGAAAGACAGGACTCGTCCATCCTTCTTGGGTAAATAAAAATCAAACCATCATCGACTGTGGCTTTGCTAAAGGCGGAGAACTTGGATTTATTCCAGATGTCTATGCCTATACTCCAGTTCCTGGCGGAATTGGTGCACTAACTCCTTACTACCTTGTCCTAAATGCAAGGCAGGAATACAGGAAACAGAACTAGAAGCGATAAGAATAACAATTGTCTCATAGCTATGTGCTCAGAGACAGTTTTTTATTTTTCAGAATAAGATCCTGTTTTCGTACCCTAAAAACAAAGATTCTATCTAAAAAATCGGAAAAAGATTCCTCTTCAGACCTAATATTAGGTGAGATGATAGAAATCAAGAATTTGAGTTTTTCTTATAAAGAAAAAGAAATCTTTCATGATTTATCCGTATCTTTTCCGAGCAAAGGCTTTGTCATTCTGCTTGGACGAAGCGGATCTGGGAAGACAACGCTTTTATCTCTATTAAGCCATCAACTGATACCGACAAAAGGAGAAATTATCGGTATTGACGAAAAGCCAGTCATGGTCTTCCAGTCTCCGCTTCTTCTGGATTATCTAACCGTTCTAGACAATGTCGCCTTACCTCTTCGATTAATCGGAAAAGACGGAAGAGAAGAAGCTAGGAAAGCTTTAGAGAGAATCCATAGGGAACAGAGGAAAGACCGTTCCCCTCTTTCTTTAAGCGGGGGAGAAGCTAGGCGTGTCTCCTTAGCACGTGCTTTAATCACCAAAGAGAAAGTTTTAATTCTAGATGAACCCACTGGACAGCTCGATGAGGGAAGTTCAAGACTTGTGTATCAGACCATAAAAGAGATTTCCAAAGACACTTTGGTTTTAAGGGTAACCCACGATGAAAAGAATGCTAGGCTTCTTGCTGATATTCTTTATGAACTGAAAGGGGGTAAGCTTTCTCTAAGGAAAGGCATCGAAAAGAGCGAAAACAAGCCATTCGAAAACAAGGATTCACGAACAGGTTCTCTTTCCTTAAAAAGCAGTCTGAAAAGGAACTTTGCTTTTTTGAGAAAAAGAAAGTTCCGTGTCTTTCTTTCTTCTTTTTTCTTGGCATTTAACTTTACTCTCAGGTATTTAGGACTCACAAGGAGAAAGGAACTTCCCTCCAGGACCAGAAACAGGTCAAAGGAATACTATGCGAGTGAAGTCGCTGAAATCACAGAAAAAGAAACCATTGCTAAGTCTGGCCATAGGACCCTGAAACGTTTCTCGATTCCTTCTAGGAAAACAAGGAAAAGAATCGGAATTGAAAAGTCTTATCCTTCCCTTGATTACTTTCTTCCTCCTGCCGAACAGATTAGGATAGAAAAGGAAACAAGGGATGTCTTCTTCACTCCAGCAAGGACAGAAAAGAAAGAAAAGATAAAAGAAGGCAGAAGGATGGAATCCTTTGATGAGGTAGTCATCAACGAGAACGTCTTAAAAGAAGCAGGAAAGTCTTTTTCGGAAAGGATAGGAAAAAAGATTCCTATTCACCATCAAGTTTTAATCTATTCTACCCAATTTTCTTCCAACGATAGGCTCTCCTTAGACTTTCAGTTCAAGATTGTAGGCCTAAGCAAAGAGAAGACAGTATTCAATCAGCCTCGTATTTATTATTCTTATCCACTAAGGTATGAATATCTCTCGAGGCTAGAATTAAAAAACATCTCCATAGAAAGGAAACAGAACACCTTACTTGTTGATCTGTTAGAAGATATCAACTGCCAAGAAGATGACTTTCTCTCCCGGAAAGTCCTTTATCGAACAAACTCTCCTTTAGCAGATAAAAAGAAAGCAGAGCAACTCTATAAAGACACTTTACAAATTACTTCTCCGAGTAGGACAAGGGAGGAAAATAGGGACTCTGTCGCTTCCTCTTTGACAATCGTTTTGGGTGCTTTTCTTCTTCTAAGCCTGATTTCTTCCATCAGGCTGCTCTTCAGGATTGTCTACTCCTTGGATGAAGATAACATTCGAATGTTTGCCCTGATTTCCGTCTTTCCTGGGAAGAAAGGAAATAAAAGGATTGCCGCATTTGGAATGGTGCTGTTTTTCACTCTTACAACAGGATTGTTATTTATTTTCTTATCTTTTGTTTCATCCATTATCGGAAATAATATTCTATCGTATTTTTCATTAACTTCGCTGTTTTCCAGGAATCCTGTTTTCTTGTTCTTGATTCTAGCACTTCTCTTTATTGCTACTTTGTTTGGCTGTTTTCTTCCACTGAGAAAAATCAAAGAAGGAGAGCTAAAGTCCCAATTGGAAGGAGAAGACTAGAATGATTTTAGTTCAAAATCTAGTCAAACATTATCCGGGAGAAAAGGAAGACACTTTAAAAAGAATTTCTTTCTCTCTTCCGGATACTGGCTTGGTCTTTTTGACTGGCAAATCCGGATGTGGAAAGTCAACATTATTGAACTTACTATCCTCCATTGATGAAGAATACTCTGGTTCTATTCAAGTTGACGGAAAAGAGTTGAACGAAAGGACAGAACAAGAAAAGGCAGAGTATCGCTTTAAAACCGTATCCGTTGCTTTTCAGTCATTCCATGCAACCGAGGAAGAAAGTGTCTATACAAATAGGTTAAAGCCACTCGCCATTCGAAAAAGGACAGAGTCTGAGAAGAAAGAAAAGATTGATGATGTTCTTAAAAAGGTCGGATTATCCAACAAAAAAGAAAGGAAGTTCAAAGACTTGTCTGGTGGAGAAAAGAAACGGATTTCTCTTGCTATCAGTATTTTAAAGGACACTCCGATTCTTTTTGCGGATGAACCTCTTGCCTCCTTGAATAAGGATATCCGAAAACAAATCACAGACTTGCTTCTTTCCTTAAGTCATTCTCGTCTTGTCTTTGTCATAACCCATGAAGCCGAAGAAATTCCGGAAGGGGTCTTTCATTATCACAGGGAGGGAGGGAAAAGGAAACTAGTCAAAGAAGGGCTCAAAGGACGAAAAAGAGATTTCAAAGTAGAACGAAGGAAATACCATGGTTATCCTCTTTTCTATCAAATCATTCAACTAAGGAAAGCAAAGAAATCCTTTTTCTTAATGGCTAGGATGACTTTTGTTATTGGATTATTTTCGGTTTCTTTTTCCTTTCAGCTCTCTAGGAACGTTTCCTCTTCCTTGATTTCCTCCATGGAAAGCTATAGGGAAGACGACTCCATGGTCATTGAAAGTGAAGAGAGCGGAATCAGCGGAACAAGCTTTCAATTAGCTGGAAGGAATGCATTAAACCTCTATGTTCGAAATCATCCGAAAGATATCTTATCAAGGGGATACTTCTTTCCAGAGTCAAGGAACAATAGGTTCGGACCGAATCAATCTGCTCAGCTCCATTATTCCTTCAAAACAAGGGATATGCCGAAAATATCCTTTGACGCGCTTTTGAACTCTGTTCAGATTCAAGAAATCCCTGATCGTATTTATTATGGAGAAGCCCCAAGGGAACAAGAGGAAATCCTTCTCGGACTAGAAGAAGACACCCTTCTTCAGCTCTCTTACTTTATTCTTGAGGATAAAGTCTCCAAACTGACAGAAGATGATCTGGAAACTAGGGGCAATGAATGTGCAAAAGGAAAAATCGCTCTAGAAAGGAATGCAACAGAGGATAACTGGAAGTACTCTTTCCGTCAGATTTTTAAAATCAAAGGATTTTTCGAAAGCGAAGTTCCTCTGATTGTTTCTTCCGGTTTTGAATTTCCGCTTTGGCTTGTTCAAGAGCAAAGGGGATTTTTAATCTACGAAAAAGAAGAAGACCGGAATAGGGAGAAGCCTTGGAGCAGGCTTAGGCAGACCGGACTGAAGCTGTACCCAGAAAAAGCAAAAGAATTCCTCAAATCATTTCTTCTCGACAAAGAGAGGAACCAATTTATACCAGAGCTTTTTAAGACTCCCTATTACTACAAGGATGAAGACCCTAAGACACATAATCACATCCTTTTGTACCAGGATATTCTTCCAAAGATTTCAGTGCCTGACATTGAGCGGTTTGTCCTCTCTTCCTCCGAGCTATTCTCCTCGGTTAGTTATTCTTCCAGCGTCTACACTTACACAGCTTCTGGCTATATCAGCGGATTTGCAAAGCCATTCTTCTTTTCACGATACAAAGAAAAACTAAACGAAATCGAAGACAATTATGCAAGCACAGACGAAAATCTCGGGCAGTTCCAGTCCACCTTAAGGGAAGTCCCTAAAGAAGTCAGGAAAGCTGATTTAGTCTCTTCTAGGAACGGAGAAGGACTTCGTTTTGTCAGTCTGAATCAATCGAATCCGAAAATAAAATACGGATATGCTCCTTCTTCCGTAAATGAAATCGGGATTTCCTCTGGCATGGCAGAGAAGCTGTTTTCCTCTTCAAGGAGCGCGCTAGACAAGCAACTAAACACATTGACCTTAATCAAGACACTAAGAAAGGAAAGCAAGTATCAGAACAAATTCGAACAAGGAGTATTAAAGATAAGTGCAATCTATGAGGATGACGGAATCAAAATCTATCAGGACTCCCTCTTCCCCTTATGTTATTGCTTTGTTCTAGGTTCCTTAGAAAAAGAAGAGTGCCGGATTAATCAAGCAGTCGTCAAAGCGGATTTAAACAAAAAAACACCGGATTATTATCTATCCTTAATTCGAAAGTATGGATCCTTCCATGGCTCTTTTCCAATGCTTGCAAGGATTACAGAAATCAAAAGCAGGCTAAAGACTTTATCATACCTGTTCCTTTCCTTTTCCGCTCTTTCTCTTCTCTCCGCCTTCACCCTCTTGTCCTTATCAAGGTATCTAAGGATCAAAAAAGAGCAAAAGGAGATTGGAATCAGTCTTTCCTTTGGTTATACCAAAAAAGAAATATCCTACTTTTATTTCTGTTTTTCCATTCTCATCGGACTTCTTTCTTATTTTCTCTCTTTTCTTCTCTCCTTGTTCACACAGAAGTCAATCGAAAAAGCACTTCTTGAAACAAGGTCATCCTCAAAAAGGAGGATGGAACCATTCCTGATTTCTTTTCTACTAGGACTGAGCATTATCCTCTGCGTCTTTGCCCTTGTATACTTATTAATATCCTCTTTTTCACCAAAAGACGCATTTAGCAGACGTTAAACCGCTTACATAAAGAAACAAAAAAATATGTATACACCTTGTTCCTTTTTATGCTAAAATTTTAGAGCATTTGTAAATACGAATGCGAAAGAAAGGGTTAGACTAAATATGAAGGGTACTGTTAAGAAGTTCGACAAAGAAAAAGGTTATGGATTCATCACTGGAGAAGATGGACAGGATTATTTCTTCCATTATTCTCAGTTAGTCAGGGATGGCTTCAAGACTGCTGAAATCGGCCAGAAGGTCGAGTTCGATGAAGCCAAGACTGAAAAAGGTCTTCGCGCCAACAACGTCCGTTTCGTTGCTTAGTTTCTAAGACCGAGATAGACAAGACCACCGCAAGGTGGTCTTTTTGTTTCTTTTGTTTAACAGAGAATTACTGCTTAGAAAACTGGACTGAAAATCTGGTCTAAACAGTCTTTTTATATAAAAAGACAAAAAGCATTCTGGAAAAATCCGAAAACCGATCAATCAAACCGTTTTTTCGATTCCTTCTGACTAATTTTCCTGCGGATTGATGTATATGGTTAGTTTCTTCCGTTTCCAGAGGAAAGAAACGGATGTCAGGATGCCAATGAATAGGCATAAGGCAAGGATAAAAAGAAACGAGGTATACCCAGGGCTGATAGCGATGAATAAAGGGTAACCCGATGCTGCCAGGCATGCTTTCAGTATGCAAAGAGTTATATACCTAAACACGATGGAAAGAGGTAAGGAAAGAATAGGGGCGGCAAGGAGAATCAAGAAAGCTTCTTTGCTGATGTCTTTATTCCGGACTCCTAGTTTCTTCTCCCTTATTGAATCCGATAAAAAAGAACTCAGCACCCTGGCTAGTAGAAAAACGAATTGGAGGATAATCGCAATGGTCGAAGACAAAAGGAAAGAGATCAGTATGATTTCCCTAACGCTTGATCTTTTATCTATAGTCTTAGCAACATCAGCAGAAGGGTTGTTCAGCGCAATGCTGAAGTTATCGGTATAGAAGCTATCTTTAAAATCTGCAATTCTCTTTATCTTTTCTCGGTCAGATTGGCTAGGAACCAAGACGCTTTCGTAGACCTCGCATCCATCGGGATAGATTCGTAAGATTCCTTCTTTCTTCCTTACTGGGCTGTAATATTCAAAATTGTTCATCGGAAGAGTTAAGCCACATAAAGTGAACCTGACTTTTTTATTTTCCTCGGCTTTAGTACCTGTAATTATGTAAGTCGCCTTTTTATTCTTCCGGAAAATCTAATCGGAATAAAGGTTCCTATAATAGGACAGCATATTCTTTGCCAAAGAAGTAATGGAAAGGAAGGCTTGGAATGTATAAGGAGAAGAATAGTCCGGATATCCGCTTAGAACATAATCAGTCAAGTAAGCTTTGTAGATAGGAAGTTTATCTTCATCCGGAATTACCATAGGAGTCTCTTTACCCAAGGATAAATAATATTTCTTAGAATAATAGGATAAATCGAATTCATTGTTCATGTAGGCGGAGTTATAGTTATCAATAGCATAGAATTCAATGGGAAAGCGGAAAAATTCGAGGAAGAAATCATAGGCGTTTCCAGGATAAAGGTAATCCTCTGTAGCACTCTTTGGCAAGAATCTTTTAGGAATAGTGATTCCACTTATCGCTTTAAGACCCTCGGTTTCTCCGATTGTCATGATATAAGAGGAAAGGTCCCTGCTGATGAAATCTTCTTCATCAAAAGAAGAGTCTTTGAAAAGAGTAATCCTATTCTTTGTCTTATCCGATAAATAATTTATGCGAGTGGCTATGTCCGCTAGGTACGATCGTTCCAAGACTTTCTCATTATCGAGAAGGAGAGAGTATTTGCCCGGCCGGACTGTCGTCGTAGATTTCAGCTCTTCGAGAACATTTGGACTTACAAAAAATAGATTAAGATAAGAATGACTTTTCCTAGCAGATAGCTTGCCTTCTTCTTTTTTTATTTCTGAATCTTCAGGAATTTCATCCTGTATTCCTGCTCCAGATTCACAATATTTCTTATATGAAGCGAAGTCTTGTTCCTCATAATCCGTGTCAAGGATGCCGACAATCTTTAGATTCGTAATAATCTGTGTTTTTCCACAACATATTGCAAGCGGCTTACCAACCACCAAATCATAACTTAAATCCTTATAGGATTGATTATATTGAGGTCCGATTTCTTTTATTTCATCGAAATGAAAATCAGTAATCCTTACCTCGTTATCATTAGAGGGCCTTCTCCCCGTCAGAATTCTATAATCCATTGGGAGAGAACCTAAGGAATCAAGTGATGTATAACGCGTGATTCCGCAACGACCCGGATAATTATAAAAATCGCGAATGGATAGAGAGTCGGAGCCCGTTTGGTATTCAAATATCTCCATCCCATTGAATTTAATTCCCGTATCATATCGTTTTGCCACTTTTAATGCCGGACAGCCAAGTTTCTTCACTAATGCAGATGCAGTCTCTTCTGAAAAACCTTGGCAGGCAATGTAATCTTTATTGCCATTTTCATGATAGCAGTTTTCTAAGGAAAGATAGTCATCTTTTTCTTTGTATATATTATCCGCAATCCTATCCGCTTCCTTATACGAAGCGAGTGCAGCATATGTTCCGCATAACGCCAAAGCTATCCCTGAAATCAAAATGGTGAAGGCAAAAAACAACGAATGAATTTTCAAACTTCTTTTTGCCAATTGAATTAGATTCCAAAGTCTTAGTTCTTTTTTAGCAGTATTTAAGTTATGATTTTGTCGTTTTGTTTCAACCTGTTTTGGGGAATGGGAAAGGGTATTAGAAACAATCTGATTGTTTTTAAAGATAATGGATTGACAATTTGAGAAAGAGGCCACTGGTTCCTTACAGGAAAGGATTACAAGTTTCTTTTGGGAAATAGAGTAGAGCAAGGCAAGGATTTCTTTTGCGGATTCCTCTGGCAGATGAGAATAGGGATCATCGGCAAAAACGACACTCTGTCTGCCGGAAAGGGCCCTTGCTAATTTTACTTTATATTGTTCCTCCTCTGAAAGCTGCCAAATCCTAGTCCCTTTCTGCCAATCTAAGCCTACTGCTTCTAATGCAGTGAGTGCTTTTTCTTTGACTTTTGTTTCGTTTTGAACTAGCAAGTTAAACTCTACGCTTTCTAGCGCTGAAAAGGAGGCGGGGAAATCTAACCCTCTGTAAAGAGGAATGGTCTGGCCTTTTGTAAAACAGTCGGAATCAGAATCTGTATTTTCTTTATTCGCAATATCTTTTCCATTCCAAATCACTTTTCCTTCGGACGGCTTCGTTTTACCTTCTAAAAGTTCAAAGATTTGTATTGTATCTGAAGACGAAAGGCCAATCAAAGAGACCCTTCCTTTATCAGGGAATTCTAAATTAAGATGATTGAATCGTACGTTGCCTGACTTATCGCATATTGAAACATTTTCTAAGATGATCATAACACCTCTTTGCAGGACAGATGAACATTGGTATATAGATTTGTGGTAGCAGAAAATTCAATAAGATAGAGAGCCCCAGACTCAAATCCGAAAGTGTAATTTGTAAATAGAATATTTGTGCGATAAAGAAGAGCTCCAATTCTTGGATTATAGATTTCAAGATAGATATTAGCAAAATTAGGATCGCTGATAGTCGTATCCCAATATAATTCAAAATTATTTTCCTGTGTTTCAGGTATTTCTGCTACATAAACCCCATTTCCAAATCCAGGTGTCGTGAAAAAGCAAAAAGATTTAGAAAAGTTATCCACTTTAGGTTGAGTAGCCTTTTTGACAATAAGCCTTGGCCTTTGAACCTCTTGGTTGTAATTATTCTTCTCTACATTTTGTTGCTTCCATTGAATACGCGCAGCCGTTTTTTTAAGACTGACACTATTGTTAGGAAAGAAGGCCAAAGTTCCTAGTGAAGCAAACAAGTAAATAATCCTTTTGTTGAAGGAAAGCATTTAATCATCCTCTTTTTTAGGCATTTTAGGATGATGACATGTGCTTATCAATACATAATGGCTTAAGATTTAAAATTGCAAATCAGGACTTTTAAGTTTTTCCTAACTAACGGGCGTCTTTGAAGCTAGTTCCACCAACAAACTCACGCCTTAAGGAATTGCATGGAATATCCTCAAGAGGCATTGGAAGGAAGTACTTCACCCTTGCTTTCAAGCGGGAAGCAGTGAGATGTTCTGGAGAATCAACCGGAACCTTATCTAGCTGCGGTATAACAATATTCCGCAAAGCAGAAGGTTCATAGGGCCTATAGGAGTCGAAAACATAATCTGCATTCTGCTGGTTTGGATAGATATAACAGAACTCACCGTTTCTCACATTCGGCCACATCCGGATTGTTTCCTCAGCACTCGACCCTCTTGTTCTTGCATCCCGTGCAATACGGCGGAGAAGACGAAGATCGGTCCTAGATAAAGGAGTATGGTTATCAATATTCACCTGTGGCTGAGGTGCAATATAGATTCGGAACTTCTGATACTCGGGAATGGATGAGGTAGAGAGAGGATCCAAAGCATGAATTCCTTCAATGATAATCGGCTGATCTTCATCGAGCTGGATTTTCTTTCCTGTCTTTCGCTTACCTTCCTTGAAGTCAAAAACCGGAAGAGTGACTTCCTCGCCGTGAATCAGCTGATTCCTGACAGAATTAAAGAAAGGAAGGTCAAGAGCATCGATTGATTCAATATCCGTTCCCGGCTTTAATTCACTTCTTGGAATATAGAAGTTATCCATAGAAATACGAACAGGACGGAGAGAACGTGCCATAAGTTCAAAAAGAAGACGGTTTGAAAAGCTTGTCTTTCCAGAAGAAGATGGACCTGCAATACAAATCCTGCGGATTTTTTCTTCCCGGTTTACAATCCTTGATCCTAAATCCGATAGCCTATTATTAATTCTAGCTTCGCTAAGGTTAATCAGCTCCCTAGCACCATAATCTTCAATGAATTTATTGATTTTATAGACGGTATCGAGATTATTCTTGCTGGCCCAATTGTAAGAGGTCTGGAGGGAAGAAGCAAAACGACTCTCATCCGAGAAGGGCGGAATCTCGCCGCCGCATTCCGAACGAGGAACCCGGATTAGGATTCCGGGAGCATAGGACTGAATTGCGAATTGCTTAAGATATCCAGAAGATGGGACAAGATAGCCATAAAGATAATCCGTGTAGGTCTTATCGCCAATTGTCCTTTGGCAGACATGGGCATAGTCTTCCCTGCGGTATTTCCTGATACGAACCTTATCCCTCTTCTTTTCCTTTTTATAGTACTCGAGAGCATGAGGCTTGGTTACCTTATAACGGGCGAAAGGAATATCCCTATCAACAAGTTTTTTCCTTTCCTCATCTAAAGCAGTGATGAATCTCGGTGTGACATGGAAAGCAGCAGGGGAAACAACCTTTGCAAACAAGGAACGGGAAATGTTGTAGAAGAAACGGATTTCGATTTTCGGATTCACCCGTTTGCAGGCAATGGCAAGCAAGAAACGGATTGAGTTGGAATAAATCCGGGTTGCTTCGCTATTCGAGAGATCGAGATACTCAATTTCCTTCTTTTCGTCTTGCTGGAATTTATAGGTAAGTTCCCGGACTTTCTTATCAATAATACAGACCCTGTATTTTTTCTTTTCTTCTTCAGGCAAATAATCTAAAGGTGTAGTAAAGGCCTTGATGTCTAACGTAAGTTTCATGATGAATTCCTCCAAATAGTTTTCTTATTATATCGGCATAAAAGGAAAAAACAAAGGGATAAGCCAAAGAAAAGCAAAACCATAGAAAGAGATATGAAAAAAGGAAGCAGAAAAATTCCTTACGCGTGATATAATGGAAAAGCTTTGAAGGAGAAATATTAGCATGGAAGATACAGAAACCAAGGTTCTTACCAAACAGGGAAAGAAAGACCTCGAAGAGAAATTAAACGAATTAGTCACCGTTGAAGAGCCAAAGGCCGTTGAAGACCTCAACGCTGCCCGTAGCCAAGGCGATTTAAGCGAAAACAATGATTACGATGCTGCCCGTGAACACTACGAAAAACTGAAACAGGAAATTTCGAAAATCCAGGCCATCCTCGACTCCGCCAAGATCGTCGATGAAAAAGATTTAGACCTCTCGAAGGCAGGTATTGCCTCCAACGCAATCACGGTCGAAAACCTTTCTACCAAGAAGCAGTTCACTTTCCGCATTGTCGGTACCTTTGAAACCGATCCGCTTCACGGAAAGATTTCGAACTCTTCTCCAGTTGCTAAGGCAATCAGGGGCCACAGCGTCGGAGACATTGTCGTTGTCCACGCCAAGACCGACTACGAGATGAAGATCATCGATATCAAGTAGTTCTTCCTCTTTAGAAACTTTTTCAAAAATTTTAGACCTAAGATTGTAATTTTCCTCCACTCCATTCCCATATAGAGTAAGGAGGTACAATGCCATGTTAAAAGTAATCATCATTGGCATCGTTGTTACAATCGTAGGTCTTTTTACGTTGACGGGAATTTCAAAAAGGAAGGAGAGCAATACAAACACACCATCCGCTAACATTCCAGACACCGCGGAAGTCTATTCCGATGCGAATCAGGTAAAAGTAGCTATTAGCGGAGAAATCAACCATCCTGGAAGCTACTATATCGGTGTCGAAGACACTTTGATGGATTTGATTGATAAAGCCGGAGGAGTAACAGAAAAAGCAGACACCAAGGCATACAATCCAAGTATTCTGATCTCGACTCACACATCCTTCTACATTCCGCCAAAGTCTTCCCCATCCTCAGCTTGCGTAGAGACCGAAATCACCAAGGTCAACATCAATACCGCAGATAAACCCGCATTAAGGTCCATCGGGCTTAGTGAATCAAGAGCTCAGGCGGTCATTGATTATCGAACAAGCAATGGTCCATTCCAGGCCATTGAAGACATCAGGAATGTCTCGGGAATCGCAGAAGTGACGTTTGGAAAAATCAAGAATAAAATCACCATTTCGGATTAATGTTCTTTTTAGTCTTTCTCTTCTACCTAATCGGAACGTTAAGCGGGCTTCTTTCTCCCTATTTTCTCTTCCTTCTTGCTCTTCCGTATAGTTATCTTTTTCTCTATCAGAAAAAGAAAGATGCCCGCCTCTTGTTTTTCCTTGTGATAACTCTTGCCGGTTTTCTGATTTCCTATTTTTATCCAAAAGGAGATGAAAACACCAAATTAGTCACTGGAATTGTAGTCCGAAGCAAAGACAACTACGTTCTCCTCTGGACAAGGAAAGGAAAGTACTACATCAGCAGAAAAAACAACAATCTTCCTCTGTTTACGATTCTAAAAGCAAAAGGATATTCCACAGCAAGGAAAAGTGCACATTTTGAAAGTGGGTTTCGGTTTGACTACTATCTGCTTTCCAAAGGAGTTCACTATGAATTCAAAGCAAAAGAAGTCAAGATCCTCTTTCATGGATTCCTTAACAGGAATAAGATTAAGGAGCGAGCCTGTGTTTATCTAGACAATGACAGCAAAGCAGTTTTTTCCTCTTTGAGGTTCAAAGATTCCCTTTCCTCTCTTTCTTCCTATGCTTCCTTATCGGAACTTAACCTTGCAAATTCCTTGTCTCTCTCTGGTTTTCATCTATCCTTTTTTCTATCTTTTTTATCCTTTCTGCTAGGAAAGAAACGAGAAAAAAGGGCTCAGTTCCTATCGTTACTGATTCCATTGCTTTTTCTTGTTCTAAGCGGATTTTCCTACTCCTTCCGACGAATCTGTTTGTTCAACCTTATTTCCTTCCTTTTGCGGAAAAAGAAAAGGCGTTATCTTGATAAGTTATCCTTAACCGGAACAATCAGGCTTATCCTAGAACCCTATTCGTTAACGGATTCTTCTTTTTACTATGCCTTTCCGTTTCTTTTCTTTTTAGCCATTTTCCAATCCAAAAAAGAGCATGGCATTCGTTCCTTTTTACGCTTTTATAGGTTTAGGACACTATTTTATTTTCCTTATCATCTTTATCAGAGCTATTCTTTTTCTTTCTTGTCTCCTCTCTTCCAAGGGCTGCTAATTCCCTATTCGCATTTCCTCTTCTTCTTTTCCTTATTCGTCCTTGTCCTTCCTTTTTCAGGAAATCTTTATTGTTACCTAGTAAAGGGATATCTTGCCTTAGCAAAAATAAGGTCGTCTTTTAAGATAGAAGTCCAAAGCGGGAAACCACTTCTGATTCTTGTGATTCTTTATTATTCGCTTTTTGTTTTATTTCTTCTCTTTTTCCGATACGGATATAAGCATCCGATGAAAAGCGCAGGAGTCGCCCTTGTCTTTTCCATTTCATTGTTCTTTGTCCCAGATTTTCTCCCTCATCAGGAAATCACTTTCCTTGATGTGGGACAAGGAGATTGTACCCTTGTCCGAAACGGAAGAAAGAATCTCCTCTTTGACACTGGTGGTAGCATCAAAAACGATTTGGCTACAGAATGTTTGATACCCTATTTCCAGAAAAGAAAGATAAGAGCCATCGATGCCGTGATTCTTACTCATTACGACTATGATCATGCTGGTGCACTAAAATCCTTAAAACAGAATTTCAAAGTCAAAGAGGTCTATGACCGAGACGACTTCCTATCGAAAAAGAATACTAGGACCATTGGCGGCCTTACCATTAAGAACCTGAACTCCTATCACTTATCCGATGAAGAGAACGATTTATCGGGAGTCTATCAGTTCACCATCGGAAAGAAAAGAGTTCTAATCAGGGGTGATGCTCCCATCCAAGTAGAGAAGAAAATCAGGGAAAGCGGAGAAGATTTTCATTGTGACTATTTAAAAGTCGGACATCATGGGTCAAAGACCTCCTCTTCTTATGAGTTTCTTAAGGAGGCAAATCCACAAGAAGCCTTTATCTCTGTCGGATATAAGAACTCTTATGGATTACCAAATAAAGAAGTCATTGATAACTTAGTGGCTCTCAAGATTCCATACCATCGGACCGACGAAGAAGGTACCATCACGAGAAACATATCCTTTTCTTTGCTTTGATTCCTTCCTATCTTTATAATATTGACGCCATGGAAACAAATCACGAACCGGATTTTTATCTCTTTGCCGACATTGGAAACTCAACCATCGATTTTCTTTCTTTTGACGAAGAAAAGAGGGAAACTAAGAAAATCGATACCCACAACCGGGAATCGATTCTTTCTTACCTTAGCGAATTCCATAACAAGAAGAATTTATCCATCACGATTTCCTCGGTTAATTCCGATGGTCTGAACGCAATTATGGACTTTCTTTCCTCTTATCAAGGAGAAAAGAAAATCTTCCTTCTTTCTCCGGAAAGCAGGAAATCCTATGCAGAGTCCAATCATCTCAAAGTAGATAATGTTTCCTTCTTAGGTTCTGATCTCTTCTGTGATATCATCGCGGAAGAGAATAAAAACGGTCAAATCATCATTGACTTAGGCACTGCAAGTAAGATACTTTATCTTTCCAAAGACAATGTCTTCTATGGCTGTTCTATCTTTCCGGGTCTGAGCTCTTTCCCGAGAACATTGAACAGGACCACCGATTTATTAGAAAGGGTGAACTTAAGGAGTACACCTAAGCTTGTCTCGCTTGAGACAAAGGAATGTATCTCTTCCGGAGCCATCAATGGCGGTGCAAGTCTGATTGCCGGAATGGTCAATGCCAGGAAAAGAGAATACGGATGCAAAGATGCCGATGTCTACCTTACAGGCGGGAACGCCTATCTTGTCAAAGACAATCTAAGCCGATTCGGATTAACAGGTTTCACCTATGATCCTTATCATATCAGGAAAGGACTAAGGCGTCTTACTCCGCCGAAATCCTATGAAAAACTTATTCAAGGGAGGAAATAAAAATGAAAGAAAACGCAATGCCGGTCGAAATCAAGGAAACCGATTATCAAAAATTAGTCGCTCCTTATAAGGAAGACGCTTTTCAGGCTCTGAAAGAGCTTGTCAGCATTCCTTCCGTCTTAGATGAAGATACAAAGAGTGAAGCAATGCCTTTTGGAAAAGGCGTTGATGAAGCTCTGAACTATGTTGCAAAGCTCGGAAAGAAGCTTGGCTTCTCTGTTGACCGCTGTGACAATTACATCACAGAGCTGACTTATGGAGAAGGTGAGAAAACCTTCGATATCTATGCTCACTGTGATGTTGTGCCAGTCAAGAAAGAAAACTGGCATCATGATCCTTTCCTTCTTACCTTAGAAGAAGGCAATATCAGGTATGGACGTGGAACAAGCGATGACAAAGGTCCTGGATTAAGCTGTCTCTTCGCCGTAAAAGCCTTAATGGACAGTAAGCGCCTTGGCGGATATAAACTCCGTTTCCTCTTCGGTGGAAACGAAGAAAACGATTCCTTAGGTCTGAAGCACTATTTCCACGCGTTAAACAAAGGCTATCCGACTCTAGGAATCTCTCCGGATGCAGATTATCCTCTCATCTATGCCGAAAAGAGCATCTATGCCTATGAAGCAGACTATAAAATCGAGCTTCCTCTTGTTGAAGAGTTCGCTTTAGGATCCGCCCTCAATATCGTCTTAGCCTCCGCTACTGTTACTTTAAAGGGCGAATTAGACAAAGCAAAGATTCTCGCTGAGAAATACAAAGCAGACTATCCGAAAGTCAAAATCTCCTTCGATGGAAACAAGATTACCTTCCTTGGTCATCCTTATCATGGATCTAGGCCTTGGAACGGAGTCAATGCAGGTCTCCACCTTCTGAACTTCCTCGGTATTTTATTTGATAAACCAGAGCTTTCCGAAATCTTCAAAGACTATGAAGATGGTAGGGGAACCCATTTCGATGGAAACTTCAAGAACGTGCATTTCACGGAATCCTCCTACAATGTCGGAAGAATCGATTACAAAGGAAACAAGCTTTCCTTATTCGTCAATGTCCGCTTCCCGTCCGATAGGAAGGTTGAAACCATCAGGGATAATCTGAAAAAGCATGATAATGCCAACTACACCCTTCTTGGCGGAAGCGATGGATTTGTTGCGGATCCCGAATCCGACTTTGTCAAAATCCTCTTAAAGTCCTATCAAGACGAAACTGGAGATACCAAATCGAAGCCGGAAGCAATCGGAGGAGGCACCTATGCCCGTGAAAGCAAAAACTCCGTTGCCTTTGGAAGTCAGTTCCCGGGCCGTGATTACCGCAGGCATGGTGATGACGAATTCTTCCCGCTCTCTGATTTCTATGACTCTAGGCAGATTTACGCCCACGCCATCGACAAGATTTCTGAATATCTGCGCACTGGAAAGAAGGATTTATAATGCGATTACGTCATAAGAAATGGCAGGATAGAGTCCTGACAGAAAACCAAGATATCGGAAAAGATCTTTCTTCTTTCGACCCTGAATCCGTCAAAGATTACCAAAGGCTGGAAATCGGATCTGGCTGCGGAGGCTTCCTTCTTGACATGGCTAAGAAGCAACCGGAGAAGAAATTTCTGGGAGTCGAAATCAATCAGACCGCTTTTGCAATCGCTGTCAAAAAAGCGAGTGGAGAAAAAGAAGAAGCAAAGAACTTCACCTTCCTCAATTCTCCGATTGAACGTATTTTTCCACTTGTACAAGATGAACAACTGGAATCCATTTTCATCAATTTCCCGGATCCTTGGCCAAAAAAGCGCCAAAGGAAACGAAGACTTTCCTATCCGGATCGTCTAAAGGAGTACTATCGCAGGCTGAAAAAAGGCGGAAAGATCTATTTCCGTACCGATAACACCGATTTGTTCAATGATAGTGTCGAATACTTCAAAAGCGTCAATCTCTATCAAATCGAAGTCATTGAGCCCTTCCTCTCCGAAACACAGACCATTCTTTCTCCAACGGAATACGAAAACAAATTCCGTGCCAAAGGGGTTAGGATCCATTTGCTGATTGCAACGAAATAAAGTTAAAGTTTCTCGATAAATGCCCATAAAGAAGCTAAGCTTCTTATGGGTTTTTATTATGAAACCAAATTTTATGGTAAATTTTTGTCTTATTCCTAGGATGTTGGTCACAAACACGGGAACAATTTCTTATAATAAATTTGTTTTTGCCAGCCAAAGAAACCAGAAACAAGGAAACAGATTTTCTATTTTTCTTTATCAATCGTTTGCCTTGGATTAAATATCATCTTCGTTCTTTATAGTTCGAAAGGAATAGAGTCGTGGAAAGAGGAAAGAAAATCCATTCTTCAAGTCAATCAAAGAAAAGGATATTCTATCGGTGTAAGGATTATTTCTGGTATGGAGACTCCTCCTTTTCTACTCTCATCCGTTTTGCTGTATTCTTTTTTTATTCCTCTGGCAAATATTTCAAACAGGAAAAACACCTATCCGTTCGGTTATACAATTCTAGGAGAAGCATACAAGAATAGGAAACCAGTCCCTTTTATCCACTTTGAAGCTCTTTATTGGATTGTTCTATTATTCTTTTTACTATTCTTTCTTTTGTCCTTTTTCTGCCTATTAAATAAGAAAAAGCGCTAAGTCAAGCAGAAGTCTCGGAAAGGGGTGTTTCACACCCTTTAAAAATATTTTTAGCACTCAAGCCTTGAATTTGCTAATTTGTTCTCTATAATAGATATTGCACTTGAAAGAACGAGTGCTAAGAGGAGGCCAAGATGAAGAGTGCACGGAAGTACTTAATCCTGAAATGCATCTGCGAAGAGTTCATCAAGACTGGTGTCCCAGTCGGAAGCAAAACTCTTTTGGCAAACTATCATCTTGATTGTTCATCTGCAACCATCCGCAATGCTAGGGCAGAGCTTGAAGAAGAAGGATATCTGGAAAAGAAACACATCTCTTCCGGACGAAGGCCCTCTTCCAAAGGATACCAGTACTATCTCGAGCATCTATCCAGCACGAATTCGGAAAGCAGCGTCGGGCTTGAATTCCAGCGTGAATTCCAGGAAGTACTGAAAGACCATACGAAGTCTGTTGAAGATGTTCTAACCAAATCCTGTCAAAGGATTTCTGAAAGGACAAAGATGGCAACCGTGGTCTTAGGTCCGAAAGCCGACCAAGAATCCCTTGTATCCATTCAACTCTTATCCCTGAATGACAAGAGTGCAAGGTTCATCTTCATCACCGATTCCGGATACGTCGAAAAGAAGACCTTTGTCAGGCAGAAAGGCGAAAGCTTCACTGCCAGGCAAAATGCAGTCAACTTCCTATCGATGCGTTTGACAGGAACAAAGATTGCAGATCTGGAAGCCAAGACGAAAGCCTTAAAGCCTCTGGCAATTCAGAGGTATGGCAAGGAAGGAAGCAGGATAGTCCAGGCCTTCCTTGAAGCTCTCATCTCCTTTGCCCGGAAGAAACTGACTATCTATGGTCAGAAGAATCTACTCACTCTTCCAGAGTTCCAGAATGACCGTCAAGCATTCATCAATGCAATCGATACTCTACAAGACGGTTCTTCTAGGACGCATTCCTTGACAGAAAGCGACGACTTAGGAGATGCCAATGTCGGCTTCACCCACGTTCAAAAAGGCGATAGGGCGATTGTCACAAAGGCAGTTGGAAAAGATCAGATTGCTGTCGTAGGTCCTAAGCGCAGGGATTACAAAAAGATTCTTGCTGCTCTCGACTATGTTGCTTATAGGCTTGACCATTATTTCTTCTCCCCCGACCAAAACTCAACATCCTTGATTCCGATTACGCCGGTACAGGAAGTCAATAAGTCAATCACAAAGAAGAAACCAGCAAAGAAAGGAGCAAGAAAATGAGCGAAGAAAAAGAAAAGAAACCAAATGAGCCGCAACAGGCAGAAGAAGCCAAAGTGAAAGATAGCGAGCTGCAGGCTCTCGTTAACCGCCTCAAGCAGGAAAACGAAGAGCTGAAAAAGAAAGCAGAGGGCTATCAAAAGCAGTTTGAAGAAGCAGATAAAGAAAAAGATTCCTGGAAGAACAAATACTATGAAGCCTATGCGGACAGGGCCAACACCCGGAAGCAGATTGAGAAAGAAAACGAAGACTTCAAAAAATACGCACAGAAATCCTTGATTGAAGAACTGATTCCGACCTTGGATAGCTTCGACAGGTCCTTAAGGGCGACTCCGAAAGACGATGCCACGAAGCGTTACAAGGAAGGATTCCAGAGGATTCACAACAAACTGCTCAACTCACTGAAGCAAGCTCATGTCGAGATCATCGACCCGAAAGTCGGGGATGAATACAACCCTCATACGAGGATGGCTCTCTCCACGGTCGAAGCCGATGATGGAAATAAAGTAGCGGAAGTTTATAGGAAAGGCTACCAACTCTACGATCATCTTCTCCGTGCTGCCAGCGTTGTCACAACCGTAAAAAAGGCAGAAAAGAAAGAAGAGAAGAAAGACGATACGATAGAAGTTAAATAAAACCACAAGGGAGGAAATTCATTTATGGCAAAAGAAGTAATCTTAGGTATCGATTTAGGTACTACAAACTCAGTTGTTTCTTATAGGCAGGATGATCATAACGTTAAAGTCATTCCTTCACCAGAAGGCACCAATACCTGTCCGTCTGTTGTTTCTTTTAAACCAGATGGAGAGGAAATTGTCGGCAATGCCGCAAAGCGTAGGCTCTTAACGAATCCAGACACAGTTCATTCCATCAAACGTAAGATGGGTACCCGTGATCTCACCCATATCGCTTGCCTCAACAAGGACTTCACGCCGGAAGAGATTTCCGCAAAAATCTTAAGCTATAGGAAATCCTATGCCGAGAAGTTCTTAGGACAGAGTGTCAAGAAAGCAGTTATCACCTGCCCTGCCTACTTCAACGATGATCAGCGTCAGGCAACAAAGAATGCTGGCACGATTGCTGGTCTTGATGTTGTCCGTGTTATCTCTGAGCCGACTGCTGCTGCTCTTGCTTATGGTAGGGACAGCAAGAAATCCGGCAAGATTATGGTTTTCGATTTAGGTGGTGGTACTCTCGATGTCTCCATCCTGGATATCGGTGATGGTACTTTCGAAGTTCTCTCTACTTCTGGTGATACTCATCTTGGAGGCGATGACTGGGATAATGCCGTCAGGGATTGGCTCAGGTCTGAAATCCAGAAGCAGTGCGGTATTGTTATTTCCCGTGATAATCCGAAGGATCGTCCGACCCTTCAGCGTCTCCGTGACGAAGCTGAAAAAGCAAAGATCAACCTTTCCAGCCAGACTGAGACAATCATTTCCTTACCGTATATTGGCTTTAAGGATGGAGCACCGGTCAACTTCGAAGCCACGCTTACCCGTGCAAAATTCCAGGATCTCACCCGCAATCTGTTCGATCGTTGCGAGGTTCCGTTTGAGAAAGCTCTCTCGGATGCTAAATTATCTGTCACCGACCTTGACGATATCATCTTAGTCGGTGGTTCTACTCGTAGGCCGGCTGTTGTCGATAGGATTACCCGTTTAAACAACGGCAAGAAACCGAATCAGTCCGTTAACCCGGATGAAGCCGTTTCTGTCGGTGCTGCTATCCAGGGCGGTATCATCCGTGGTGATGTCAAAGACGTTGTTCTCCTTGATGTCACTCCGCTGACCTTAGGTATTGAAACCTTAGGTGGCGTCAGGACTCCGCTTATTCCTCGTAACACAACCATTCCGACGACTCGTCAGCAGACTTTCTCTACTGCCGAAGACAATCAGCCTGGTGTCGAAATTCAGGTCTTCCAGGGTGAACGTCCGAGGGCAAATGATAACAAGTTCCTTGGTCGGTTCAAACTCGAAGGCATCCGTCCGGCACCGCGTGGTGTTCCTCGCATCCAGGTCACTTTCTCCATCGATGTCAACGGCATTGTCTCTGTCAGTGCAAAAGACCTTGATACCAATGCTGAGCAGCATATCACGATTTCCAACTCCAGCGGTTTAAGCCAGGAAGAAATCGATAAGATGGTCAAAGAAGCCGAAGCTCACAAAGCCGATGATGATAAGCGTAAGAAAGATGCTGATACCCGCAATGAGGCTCAGCAGCTTATCGATTCCATCGATCATCAGATTAACGACAAAGATCATCCGATTGATGAGAATACAAAGGCTCAGGCCACCAAGATCCGTGATGAAATCAAAGCAGATCTTGATAAAAATGACTTAGAAGCTGTCCGCAATAAGATTGCCCAGCTCCAGCAGGCTGCAAACTCCGTCTACCAGGCTCATAGCCAGGCAGAGGCGAACTCTTCTAGCCAGAACGCTGGTGGAAACGCCAGTGCAAAGAAGGATGACAACGTTGTCGATGCCACCTTCGAAGAGAAGAAAGACAAGTAACCAAAAAGGAAGCCCGGTCAAATCCCGGGCTTCTTTGTCTAAGGAGGCCTCCAAATGGCAGAAAAGCGAGATTATTATGAGGTTTTAGGCGTTGACAAGAACGCCTCTGCAGATGAAATCAAAAGCGCCTATCGTAAACTAGCCAAAAAATATCACCCGGATTTGAACCATGATGCTGATGCACCTGCCCATTTCAAAGAGGTCACAGAAGCTTATGAGATTCTATCTGATCCAAAGAAGCGTCAGGCCTATGACCAATTCGGCCAAGCTGCTTTTGACCAGAATGGAATGGGCGGTTTCAATAGTGCGAACTTCAACGGTCAGGATGCATCTGGCTTTGGAGGATTTGAAGACTTCGGAGATATCTTCTCCCAGTTCTTCGGAGGAGGAGCCCGTTCTTCCCGTCAGAGCCGAACGCCTAGAAAAGGCGAAGATAAAGCCATTCGAATCAAGATTTCCTTTGATCAGGCTGTCCATGGAACCAAGGTCGATATTCCTCTGACGTATGTAGATACCTGTCCGGACTGCCATGGCACTGGTGCAAAGGATTCAACAAGCATCAAGACCTGTCCGACTTGTGGTGGAGCCGGCTATGTCCGCACCCGTCGCCAGACGATTTTCGGTGTTGCCGAAACGCAGGAACCTTGCCCGGATTGCGGTGGAACAGGTAAAAAGATTACTGCTAAGTGCCAAACCTGCCATGGACAAGGACGAGTTGAAAAGAAAGAGACGATTTCCGTCAATATTCCGCATGGTGTTGATACTGGTGACAAGAGGCGAATTCAAGGCAAAGGCGAAGTCGGAATCAATGGTGGTCCAAATGGCGATTTGATTCTTGTCATTGAAGTTGCTCCAAGTCAGACCTTTGTTCGCAAAGGTGCTGATGTCTACACTAATATTTCAATCTCAGTAACGGATGCCTTGCTTGGAACAACAATCACTGTTCCGACAGTAGACGGAGAAGCCGACTTGAATATTCCTGCCTGCACGGAAGCTGGCACGATTCTAAAAAGGGGCAAGGTTGGCATCACTCTTCCAAACAAAGATAGCAAGGGCGATGAATATGTGACGGTCCAGGTCAAATTTCCGAAGAGTCTGACTCAAGAACAGAAGGATCTGATTCAGCAGTTCGGTGAAATCGAAAACAAGAAACCGAATGGAATCTTCTCCTGGTTCAAGTCCAAGTTCAACAGCAAAAAGAAGTAGATTTCGGAATACCTCTAGCCGATTGGACTAGAGGTATTTTTAATGCATGCGCTTTCTTCTTCCTCTTTGCCTCCTTTCCTAGATTTTCCTATTTTTCTTCCGATATAATAGGCTTATGAAAATCAATGGAACGAATTTTATTCCCTTAGAGGGAACGATCAATACCCGGGATTTAGGCGGGTATCAAAGGAAAGACGGAAGAAGAATCAAGGAGAAGCGGCTCATCCGTTCGGATGCTCTGACTCATATCACTGCGAAAGATGCTAAATTCCTGAAGGAAGAAAGGAATCTTCGCTATGATATCGACTTCCGTTCTCCTGAGGAAATCGCTGCAAAACCGGAGATTGCGATTGAAGGTGTCAAATATCTTAATTTCTCGGTCGAAGAGAGTCTGACCTCTCTGCTTCCCGTCGAACATCCACATGAAGCCTATCATATCCCGGATAAGAACATTGCCGGAATTGTCTCCTTTATCTATCACCTAGATCCAAACGGAGATGTAACCCATGCTAGGGAAAAAACCTATCGTTACTTTGTTTCCGGAGAGCTTGGACGAAATGGATACCGTAAGTTCCTTCATACTCTCTATGAGAACAAGGAAGGAGCCTGCCTATTCCATTGTGCCGACGGAAAAGATCGCTGCGGAATTGGAACTGGTCTTCTTTTATCCTTATTAGGAAGGGACAAAGAAGAAATCATTAAAGATTATCTTCTTACCAACGTCTTTACAAAGAAGAAAGCCGAATACCAGACTGCTTATCTCCGGAATGAATGCAAGATCAAGAACGAGACTTTGATCAATTCTGTTGGAATCTTAGCCGGCGTCCGTGAGAACTTCTTCCGTGCTGCCCTTGACTATATTGATCAGAACTACAATGGAATGGATGCCTACCTTCACAATGAAATGCAGTTCACAGATGGAAGGATTGAAGACAGGCGAGACAACTATCTTGAATAGTTTTATCCTCTTCCAGTAAATCAAAGGCCAGTTGCTTTTCGAAAGAGAGCAGCTGGTTTTCTTTTTCTGTTTTTTCAAGAAGAAAGGATATTATACTTTTTTCTAATAGGTTTCGACTACAATAGATAGGATACGAGGTCTAATGAGTAAATCAATTTCACTTGCTGATTTATCGAAAAGGAACAAAAAAGATCCGAAAGATATCGGACCTGTGATTTCACGAGTTTCCTATGTTCAAAAAGCAGTCGACACTCCAAGCAACCTCTGTCTTATCTGCTTCTATAAACTAAACAACAAAGGGAAAAACAATGCCAGCATTCTTTTCCGCTCCTTGTCTCCGATTTACTTTCCAAAGAATTTTAATCCGCCGAAAGAGAAAGTCGGGGATTCTTATCTCTTCTGTCTCAGTCAGAGTGATGCACTCCAAGTGGATGCTTTTAAGCAGTTTGGATACAAGAAAAACAACATCCAGGACTTGGTCAGTAAAATTTCAAATCGAATGTTTGTTGTTTTTTCCTATGCCAAAGATGGTTATAGGCATCCTGGTTATTATTTTGATAGCTTTGTCAGGGATGATGACAGGAAATCTTTCATCAATGAGAATCCAGAGTCGATTCCTTTCTCCTTGATTCCAGAATTAGAGCCAAAAGAACTCTCACGTCTTGAAAAATCCTCCTCTTTCAACCTTTCGAACTATCCATTGGATTTCTTTCCCATGCCAGAATGGGTATACGGAAAAGAAAAATTCTATAAGATTTCTTCTTTCCTGAAATCCTCTGAGAATGAGAACACAACTCATTTCGCAATTGAAAGAGCACGTGTTTATGAAGCAGAAAACACAAAATATATCCTTCCATCCAATGGTTTTGTCTTTGCCTGCCTTAATAGAATCATCACCAAAGATACAAAATGCCTCTACTCGCTTCCTAGAACAAAAGAAGAGAAAAAGAAATCTCCTGCGGTTAAGATAACACCAAGTGTAGCCCGGATTGATGAATCTATTATTCGAAAGACTTATGACAAGTATCCAAATGATAAAATGCCAACGGATTCCCATATCCGGAATATAATCTCGGGAATCCATAAAGTAATCAAGGCCTTCCACAAAAAGAACTATAACCAAAGGCAAGTCAATATTTCTCATATCCGGGATGAGCTCCGTTCTGTCTTCTATGTCGTAGTCAAATACACCGCTCCAAACAACAGGAAGAAATCCAGGAGGAAGAATGCCTCCTCCTTAAGGAAGTATGTCAGTGGAAGACAGGATTTCTGGGAAGTCTATAGGAAAGGAAGAAGCAGGAACAAATCAAGGCCTGGCGGAACCTTCTACCTTGCTGAGACCATCTTCTTATTTGATGCCTTCAGCCATCTGTTCAATGACGAATACAATGAACATAACCTTGGAAAGATAGAACATTTCAGGAAAAGGTCTTCTTCCGATCAGGATGCCTTGCTCTATAGTTTCATCTACTTTTTCTACAACCTCAATCTGACAATAGAAGAAAAAGCTGCCCTTGATAATGCTTTCTCGATCCAAGAACGTCTAAAACAAATTAAAGAAAAGGCAGGAAAGTAAGACTCCTGCCTTTTTCAATGATTGAAAACGAACCGACTCCTTTTAGTAGAACAAAGTCGGTTATCTTTGAAACATGAAAACCAACTCATTTTGGAAACTTATATCCTATAAAAAAGGACACCTGGAAACCAGGTGTCCTAAGAAAGCCAACGAAATTTTAGTACTCGATGACGTTGATGTTCTTTAAGAGAACTTCTTTCGTCTGTCCTTCTGGATAATCTTTCAGCTTGGCAGCAGAGACAACAGAAATCCACTGCTGGACATAGGCTGGATCAATATTCCTCTTCTTGCAGAAGGCCTTCAGATACCTTTCTGCTTCTTTTTCCTTGCCGTCAAGGAGGAACAGCAGGTAGGTCATTGCAGCATCTGCAGATGCATTACCACGGGTGGCATGTGCCCAATCGAGGATATACCATTTACCATTTTCAAGGATAAGGTTATTCGGGTAGATGTCTCCATGGCAGAGCTTATAGTGGTTCGGCCTCTTTTCCCTACGGGCATGAAGCTCATAGCGAATGGTTGAATCCACATCAGCCTTCGAAATATAACCATTCAGCTTGTCTTTCAATTTCGCAAGTTTCAGGTTATCACAGACCTTGGCTAAGACACTTTCCTGAATCGAGATGAGTTCATTGATGAACTTCCGTGTATTCTCCGGATGTTCCTTCCTCCTCTCTTCCCTGGTAGAGCCAACAATCTGTTCGCTCTCAAGTGCCCAATCCTCACCGATTGGATAAACAGCTAAGACTTTCGGAACAGGGAATCCAGCTTCTAAAGCATATTCCTGATTCCTTGCTTCCCGAAGAACATCGGAGAACGAATACTGCTTGTGGTCGTAGACCTTCGTGACGACACCATCACGGACATAAATCTTCTTACCGTGACGTTCCAGTTTGAAGGTACCTAGATCTTTTTCGTTTTTCATCGTTCAGCTTCCTCACTTTCCGCTCTTTGCGTACTTCTTATTATACCTTTTTTCTCCGTAATATGCTTTAAGATAGAGTTCTTTGATTTCTTCAATTAACGGATAACGCGGGTTCGTGCCAGTGCACTGATCGTTAAAGGCAGCAACAGACCTCTCATCAAGAGTGGAAAGGAAGGCTTTTTCATCAATACCAGCTTCTTGGATGGTCCTAGGAAGCTCAATGGTCGTCTTCAGCTCATCAATCTTAGCTAAGAGCTTATCAAACTTAGTCTGATCGTCTTTACCAGTAATGCCTAAGAATTCAGCAATCTCAGCATAACGACGAAGCGTATGCGGATATTTATACTGTGGGAAGGTACCCATCTTGGACGGAACTTCAGCAGCATTGAACTTCCTGACTTCATCAAGCATCAAGGAGACACAGACACCATGCGGGAGATGATGATAAGCACCAAGCTTATGACCTGTCGAATGGTCAATACCTAAGAAGGCATTGGCAAAGGCGATACCAGCCCTAGTAGCGGCATGTGCCCTATGCTCACGGGCTTCCGGATCATTGCATCCGTTCTTATAGGCACGTGGGAGATAATCGAAGATTTCCTTAATGGCTTCTTTGGCAATACCATCGGTAAAGGCAGTTGCATAAGTAGAAGCATAGGCTTCCCTGCAGTGCGTCAAAGCATCGATACCAGAAGCACGGGTAAGACCCTTAGGAATGTTGAGCCTTAAATCCGAATCAACAATAGCCCTGTTCGGAAGGAGCTCATAATCCGTAATAGGATATTTGGTTCCGTCTTTATCATCCGTGATGATAGCAAACGGAGTGACTTCAGAACCCGTACCAGCCGTTGTCGGGATGCAGACAAGCCTGGCTTTGGTTCCCATCTGCGGGAAGTTGATAATACGCTTGCGGATATCCCTGAAATCCATAGCCCTATCCGAGAAATCTGCTTCTGGATGTTCGTATAAGACCCACCTGATCTTAGCAGCATCCATCGGAGAACCACCGCCTAAGGCAAGGATAACATCCGGTTTGAAATAAGAGCAGAGCTTAGCGCCTTCTCTTGCACAGCTCAAAGTAGGATCCGAGCGAACATCAGAGAAAACCTCGGTTTCGATTCCAAGACCTTCAAGGATATTCTCAACCTTTCCAGCCATACCAGAAGTTGCTAAGAATCCATCCGTAACAATCAAAGCACGTTTCTTATTGTAAACATATTTCATTTCTTCCAAAGCAGGACGTAAGCATCCAGGCTTAAAGAAGATCTTAGAAGGTGTTCTGAACCATAACATATTTTCTCTCTCCTTTGCTACTGTCTTGACATTAAGAAGCTGCTGGACTCCGACATTCTCGCTGACGGAGTTTCCACCCCAGGAACCACATCCTAAGGTAAGAGATGGTGCAAGACGGAAATTGTAGATATCACCGATACCGCCTAAAGAAGAAGGAGTATTGATTAAGATACGGCAGGTTTTCCTCTTCTCCTGGAAAACTTCGATATGGTCTTTACCAAGTTTTTCATCGGCATAAAGATCACAGGTATGTCCGTATCCGCCTTCACGAACAAGAATCTGGGCTTTTCCTAAAGCCTCTTCGAAATCTTTGGCATGATATAAGGCAAGTACTGGGCAAAGCTTCTCATGAGCGAATTCCTCATTCAGGGAGGTATCACTGACTTCGCCGATTAAAAGCTTGGTCTTCGGATCAACTTCAAAACCTGCCCTCTTGGCAATGGTATATGGAGTCTGACCGACAACTTTTGCATTGGCTGCACCATGGATGATGATGGTCTTGCGGACCTTCTCAAGCTCAGCAGCATTGAGGAAGTGAGCACCACGATAAATGAATTCTTTCTTAACGGCATCATAGTTGGAATCCAAAGCAATGACAGAGTTCTCACTTGCGCAGATCCTTCCGTTATCGAAAGTCTTGCTGTGCCTGATAGAAGAAACAGCGACTTCGACATTTGCTGTCCCATCAATGATAGCCGGAGCATTTCCCGGACCAACACCAATGGCCGGTTTGCCGGAAGAATAAGCAGCAGAGACCATACCCGGACCACCCGTAGCTAAGATGATATCGCAGGACTTCCTTAAAAGATTGGAGGCCTGAATTGAAGGTTCTTCAATCCAAGCGATGATGTCTTTCGGAGCACCCGCTTCAATAGCAGCATTAAGAACGATTTGAGCTGCATGGATGGTGCATTTCTTAGCACGTGGATGTGGAGAGAAAATGATTCCGTTACGAGTCTTTAAAGCAATAAGGGATTTGAAGATTGCAGTAGCTGTCGGGTTCGTGCAAGGAACAATACCAGCAATGATGCCGATAGGCTCTGCAATTCTCGTATAACCCCTGTCTTCATCTTCTTCGATGATTCCACAGGTCTTTGTATAACGATATTTGTTATAGATGTACTCTGCAGCATAATGGTTTTTGATGACCTTATCTTCAACAACACCCATTCCAGTCTCAGCAACAGCTTCCTGTGCTAAGGGAATACGAGCCTTATTGGCAGCAATAGCAGCAGCCCGGAAGATCTTATCGACCTGTTCCTGAGTATAGGTGCTATAGACTTCCTGTGCTTTACGGACCTTTTCAAGAAGAAGGTTCACTTCCTGAACGGTTTTTGCTTCCTGATCAATTTCCATTTGAGTTATCTCCTTTACAAACTGAGAGAATTATAAGCCATAATGCGCATGTTGTAAACATTAAATGCTCATTTTATTCTAATTTTCCTGTTTTGTATTGCTATTTTGCACGTTTGACTGCTTTTCGTGAAAAAACAGGCGCTCATTTTCCATTTTTCGCTACCCCGCAATAAAAAGCTTCTGAAACGGAAAACAATTTCGTTGTTTGAAACCCCTAAAAAAGGACTAAACCATTCCAAATAGAAGCGACATCCTAGGTATCAAAAGCTTTCTGCAAGGGCAGAGACGGACGAATAAAAAGGCAAAAACCAAAAAAATCCGGCAGGCACCGGATTTTTTCTGTTTCTAATAAGATAACATGAGACCGTCTTTGGAAGCGTAAAAGGAGCAGAGCAGCCGGTTTTCGCGGACCTCAATAGAGCGAATGTTCGGATAGCGATTCAATACCCTGTCTTTCAGCTTCAAGGCATCCTCTTTGTTTCCAGTATAGCTGATGATCCTATCTTTCTCGTTCCTGTCCTTATCTCTTTTCTCGACTTGCTTCAGCCTTCCCTGAAGAAGGCCATCCCTACTGTGTTTCCGTTCTTTGACAGAAATTTTTCCGTCTTTCGCAGTCCCAATCAGCTTCCTGTGAAGCTTACGGACTAATAAGGCAATCGGTTTTGGGAAACGTCCGGAATTTGCTAGGGCATCCAAGGAAGAGAGTCCAAAGACAAAGTCGAGGTCATCTCTCTTCTTTTCAAGGTTTTCCTTGATTTTCTCAAAAGGAAGCCCTTGTTTGATAGAAGAGACTGCTTCTTTGACAAGAAGCTCTTCCGCACCGGCAGTGAGTCCAGAATCTAAGACAATCACGTTTTCTGGTTTTTCGCTCTGCTCCTTGGCAAGACGAGCGGAGTTAAAGGAACCGGAAAGCCGGGAAGCGATGGTAATCAAGATGTAACGGACGCTATCTTTCCTTTTTGAAAGATAGTCCCTTGGAGAAGGACAGCTTGTTTTGACTTTTTCTTTTGTCGTAGTGATTTCATCAAGGAAAGCAGCAACGTCTTCTTCCTTTGCATCCCTGTATTCCTTGTCTCCGACATGAATCGTTAACGGGGCTACCGAATAGCCGATATTTTCGTCAAGAAGGGAATCGTCGACCCTATTACTTGCACTATCTACGATGATTTTGTAATCCATAATCTACCTCCATCGAACTTACTATTATCCACACAAGGACTAAATAAGCAAATGTTCAGAATCAAAAGTCTCTGTTTTTCCTCCGAGAACCGAAAAAAAGTCCTTTCATTCTTCTTTCTGTATTAAACTAAAAGAGATATGAAATCCCATCCGATTAAACATTTTATTACCGTCACCAAACACCGGAACCAGGTCATTAAAAACGGATTCCATTGCGGAATCTTCTTCCATTGTCTGTTCCATGATTTATCGAAGTTCTCCTTTGCAGAGTTCATCCCATCTAGCCGGTATTATCAGGGTGTTAACTCTCCTATCAGGGAAGAAAGAAAAGAAAACAACGGATTTTCGTTTATTTCCTTCCATCACACCAAACGGAACAAGCACCACTGGGAATACTGGTGTGACTTCTATAGGGGAAGAATCATTGCCACGAATATTCCTTTTAAATATATTGTCGAATACTGCTGTGACGTTCTCTCTGCTTCCAAGACCTATCATCCGGAATCCTTCAAAAGAGAAAACGGACTCCTCTTTTTCGAAAAGACAAAGTGCTGCTACTATAGGACAGAAGGAAGCATTGCTTTCATCGAGTGGTTCTTCCGTGAATACAAAGAAAACGGATTCAAGAACCTGAAAAAGAAACAAACCAAAACAAAGTACGAAGAAATCAGGGCACTTTATCCAAAAACAAGAATCTTCGATCAATTAGATCATACCTACCCTGTATAAATCGAATCCACGAAAAAAGAGACCGCCTCTTCAGGCAGCCTCTTTTTCGTTTAGATACGATTGTACTTTTTTGCGTTTGCAAGAAGGAATTCCTTCACCTCATCGGAGAAGTCTTCTTTGGAAGTACGATAAGACCAATTGTCTGTGCTAAGAGTAGCAGGTTGATTGATACGAGAGAAATCACCGAGAGCAAGAATATCCTGAATCGGCACGATAGCTAAGAAGGAGGGACCTGCATAGCAGAGAGAATCCAACGTTCTTGTCAGATTTTCTAAGGTGTCATCCTTATAGTCGACATGATAGAGATCACACTCTTCTTTGACACCCTGTTTGAAGACATTGAGCTGTTCCGGACTAAAATGATCCAAAAATCCCTTCCTCGGTTCATTGTCATGGGTTCCAGTATAGCAGACCGTGTTTTCGCTGGTCTTGCTCGGACGCCTCGGGTTATTTCTATCTCCATCAAAGGCAAACTGGAGAACCTTCCTTCCCGGATATCCGACAGCCTTCCTGAGATTCTTCACCGGTTCATCCAAAGTACCGAGGTCTTCAGCAATGATAGAAAGATTCTTTCTTCCTTCGAAGAGTTTTTCTCCAGGGCCCCTGACCCACTGTCCATTCCGGGCTGTCTTCTCTCCATAAGGAATCGCATAATAATCCGCAAAGCCACGGAAATGATCAATACGAAGAACATCGAAGATGGTGAGGTTATGGTCAATCCGTTGATGGAACCAGGAATAGTTATCTTTCTTCCTATCGTCCCAATCATAGATCGGGTTACCCCATAGCTGTCCATCTGCGGAGAAACAATCCGGTGGAACGCCGGCAACAACAGTAGGATTGTGCTTCTCATCAAGACGGAAGAGATGCGGATACTTGTAGACTTCAACCGAATCCCTTGCTAAATAGATCGGCCTGTCACCGATAATCTTAATGCCTTTGCTATTGGCATATTTCTTCAAGGCCTTATACTGGGAAAGAACTTCATACTGTGTCCAGACATAGAAAAGATAGGTGTCCTTATGTTCCTTTTTGATTTTCTCTTCTAGTTCTGGAGAATAGGTCTTATATTCTTCATCCCATTCATACCAAGGCCGATAATGGAACCTTTCCTTCCTAGTCCTATAGAAAGCAAAATCATTGAATTCTTTGTCCGCGACAAACAAGCGGAAACGGGAATCCTTAGTGTCAAAACGGGAATAAGCTTTTTTGAGAAGCGGAATGCGCTTTTCAAAAAGATTTCCGTAATTAACTCTCTTTCCATCGTCATCAAGACCAGAAGAATCGATTTCCTGTTTTGTCAGGAGTCCTTTCTCCCTAAGTCTATCAAGATCAATGAAATAATAATTGAGTCCGGTAGAGGATGGAGACTGGTATGGAGAGTCACCATAGGCAGTCACATTCAGCGGAAGCATCTGCCAATAACTTTGTCCGCTTTCGGATAAAAAATCAACGAACTGATAGGCTTCCTTTCCAAAGGTACCAATTCCATGCTGAGATGGCAGAGAGGAAACCGGCATTAATACACCTGCTTGACGTTTCGAAATGTCCATAATTGAACCCTTTTCCACAGAAATGAATCCGTTTTCAGAAATTATTTTAGCGTGTTTTTTGAAAATTTCCATAGGGAATTGAAAAAACACCGAATGAAATAGTCATTTGAATAAGAAATTGCTACAATATTCCCGTAAAAAGGCTTAATAAAGGTGATTGTATGTCAAAGAAAACAGTCAGTTTCGAAGAACGGGAAATCAATATCCTGTCCCGTTACTTCACAATCGATAAGGAAAAAAAGTCAAGGACAATAAACCTTTACTTTGATTCTTCTGAAGATTTGTTGGAAAATTCTCATCAGAAGAAAGAGAATCGTTTTTTCTCTCCAGATGTCAGGAGTGAAATCCAGAACGATCTTGCCAAAAGGCCGAGTACTTATCGTGCCGATATTGTCCTACGTGTCAAAGACTACGGCAATAGGCCACCAGAGACTCTCAATAACAAACTGAATGATAGTTTCTCGAGGATGGGCTACTCCCACCAGAATTCAAGAAAGAATACCTGGTTTGCAGCAACAAGGCTGATTCTTTTCGGCTTAGCAACTCTCTATCTAAGGTACTTCCTTCAGACCGAAGGCATTCTCAATGATCAGACCACAAACAGGGAAATTATCAAAGAGATTAGGGATACCACAGCCACCGTCTTTATCTGGGAGGCAGTTTCCATTCTTCTTGTCACTCCAAGCGAAGACACATTGGTCAACGTTTCATCCATCCGGAAAATCAAATCAATCTCCTTTGCCGATCAAGAAGGAAACATTCTTCTTGTCTACTCCTCTGGAAAGGCAAAAGGAAAGTATCATCCTCTCGCTTCCTTTAAAAAAGGAGCCCGAATTGGTTTATTAGTTGCAGGCGGAGGTCTTTGGGGCATGGGATTCACGATGCTTCTAAGCAGGATTTCTGTTCTTCTCCATCCAGAAGCACTCAAACCCCTGCTTTCTACCGATAGGGATGCCAAAGTACTTTTCCTGATTTTCACCATTTTCTCCATTGTATTTATCCTTTCCTGCTTCTTTGCAGGAATCGGTGCCTTTAACCTCTACAACCATTCTTCCCGGTTCCGTACCTTAGCAATCATCGGAGATATCGTTGTTGCTCTTGTCTTTGCTTTTGGCCTTTATGCCGGCATCATGACCAAAAACAGCAAGCTTGTCATCCAATGCGGATTCACGTTCTTCTTCCTCATTGTCTCTGTTCTCTCCTCCCTGTTACAGAGGCAGAAGCGTACCAATATCATGGATACCTCCCTTGTTGTTAAATTAGAAACCGCACAGAGTAAGAGGCAGGATGATATTGAAAAACGCGTCACTGAAATTCAGAAACGGCAGAAACAAGAAGCTAAGGAAGAGAAAAAGAACCAAAGAAAATGAAAGTCTTTAAGCAGACAAGGAGATTCTTCTTCACCCATTTTTACTTTATCTTCCTACCTGTTGCAATAAGGAGGGTAGGATATTGCTTTGCCAGGATTCTGAATTACCTTGGCAGGAAAACAGGAAATCAGTATCTTTCCCAAGCTAGGAGTGACTCTTTAAAAGATAGTCCGAATCTTGCCAACCAGGTGAATTCCTATTTTTCTCCTCTCTTAAAGCACGATCTAAATTCCGTCTTAGATATTTCCCTTCACTATAGTGATTGGCTAACACAAAGGAACGGATACAAGGATGCTATCCAAGTCAATGATAGGGAAGCTATCCTTCTTTCCTCTTTTGTCCTTAATTTGAGGAAATCAATCCAAGCATACAGGATTGGGGGATTTCTTCTCGAATTAGGAACTTACTTCTTAGCAAATTTCACCCTCAGTATAGCCTTAAGAAATCAAAGGAACGTCAAGCGTGGAATCAAACGATTCATCTGCCGTATCCTATTGAATTCCGTCCTATCCACAGCAATCGTGGCCCTGTTGACTTACCTCTTCTCCCTAAGGCCATGGCTAGGCGGCATCTCTTCTCTTTTCATCTTTATCTTCCGTCTTTGGTTCATGCTCTTCTCTGCCTGGATCCTCCAAGGAGAAAGAAAGGTCGATTTATCTTCTGTTTATAAATGGAAAAACGCATCTGGTTTCTACCTTGCCAACTTTGTCCTCAAGTTGTTGTCGACTAGGATCAGGTTCTTGATTGCTGCCTTTTTCCATGGTTCCTATCCAATTTTCCTTCTTTCTTCCTCCTTTTATAGGTATGCCGATAACATTTTGATCTACCAAGGCGAGGGTTATGTAGCAAGGCTCCGGGAAGGAAAAAGGAAATGAAGAAAGCAATCGGAATCGATATTGGCGGTGCTCACGTAAAAATCGGAATCGTGGATGAAGACGGGAATCTGGAAGGAAAAACCTGGATAGGCTGCAACGGAAAAACAAGGGAGGAAATCAGGAAAGAATCCGTTCATCGGATAGAGACCTATAGGCAAAAAAACAAAGACATTCTTGGCATTGGAAGGGGATGTCCTGGAAGCATTGATAGTCAACACGGCATTGTTTTATATTCCAACAACCTCAAAAGGAAAAACGTTCCTAGGAAAGACTTCTTGGAACAGACAACCGGACTTAAGACAAGAATCACAAACGATGCCAATGCTGCCGTATTAGGAGAATGGAGATTTGGTAAAGCAAGAGGCAGGAAGAACGTTGTTCTCCTGACGCTAGGAACAGGTCTCGGAAGTGGAATCATCGTCAATGGCAAGCTAAGGGAAGGAAAAGATGGTACAGGTGCTGAAATCGGACATAGGGTTCTTTATAAAAATGGGCGCCTATGCACCTGTGGAAGAAGAGGATGCAATGAAAGGTACGTCTCCGCAACGGGTCTGATTTTAAACGCCAAGGAAGCCATAACAAAATATGATTCCCCTCTTCTTTCCTCCTATGATTCCATAACAATTAAAGACATTTTTCTTTCAAAAGATAAAGACAGAGCATGCCGAGAAGCCGTTGATTCCTTCGTTTCTGACTTAAAGGAAGTCCTTATCAACATCAATGTTGTCTTTCGTCCAGAAGCAATCCTCTTAGGTGGCGGTTTATCCGACTTTTCATCTTATTTTTTACCAGAACTAAATCAAAGAATCCTGGAAGATAACTCCGGTTTTGAAGAAAACCATCATACAAGAATTCTAATAGCCGAAAACAAGAACGATGCCGGTATTATCAGGGCTGCTTCTCTTTGGTTATAGGACATAGTTTTTCTTTTCTTCTATCCGGCTTTCTGTTATATTAATAACAGAAAAAGAAGGGGGAATTCTATGACACCAAATCTAATCTGTGCAATTGTCTTTGTCTGTCTGGCCTTCATTTTCATTATTGCAGAAGTTTGTACCATCGAACTTGTTTCTATTTGGTTTGTGGTTGGCTCGCTCGTTGCTTTTATTTTAGCTAGGATACCTCAAGTTCCTTATTATGTGTCAATCATTGCCTTCTTTGTTGTCAGTCTCGTCATGCTATTTTCTATCAGACCTATCGCAAAGAAATTTGCTCCTCATCGTAGGAAGTTCAATTCGGAAGGAAGGATTGGAAAAGAATACGTTCTTAAAAAAGCAATCGAACCGAATAAATTAGGTGAAGTCAAAATCGGCGATGTCATCTATAACGCAAAGTCTATCGACAATAAGCCGATAGAAGAAGGAAAAGAAATTGTCATCAAAGCCATCGAAGGAAATACGTTAGTCGTTGAAACAAAAAAGGAGAACTAATATGACAACTGCAGGAATTGTTGCTCTGATCGTTGTTGCCGTCCTCTTCCTTATCATCTTCATCGTAGTCCTTTCTTCGTTCCGTGTTGTCCGTCAGACAGAGAACTTCATTATCGAACGTTTCGGTAAATACCTAACCACATGGTCTACCGGCATTCACTTCCTCTGCCCGTTCACCGATCGTATTGTAAAGAAAGTTTCCCTAAAGGAACAAATCTACGATTTTCCGCCTCAGCCTGTTATCACAAAAGATAATGTCACAAGGCAAATCGATTCCATCGTTTTCTTCCAAGTCTTAGATTCAAAGCTTTACACCTACGGAGTCGAAAACCCGATTGCTGGTATCGAAGCATTAACCGCTACAACAAGGCGTAACCTTATCGGTGACCTTGACTTAGATGATACTCTGACAAGCCGTGACTATATCAACTCCAAGAGGCGTTCTATTGTTGATGAGGCCACGGATCCCTGGGGAATCAAAGTCACCCGTGTCGAAGTCAAAAACATTCTTCCTCCCCATGATATCCAGGAAGCAATGGAAAAACAGAGGCGTGCCGAACGTGAAAAACGTGAGAAAATCCTTATTGCCGAAGGTGAGAAGACCTCTGCCATCACTATCGCCGAAGGTAAGAAGGAAGCTGCTATCTTGAATGCCGATGCGGATAAGCAAGCAAAGATCAAAGCCGCTGAAGCAGAAGCCGAAGCAATTCTGAAAATCAAGAAAGCACAAGCAGATGGTGAACTCAGGGTCCGTGAAGCAGAAGCCAAAGGTATTGAAAGGATCAATAATTCCAAACCGACAAAGGAATCCTTAGCAATCCGCTCCTTTGAAACAAGGGAGAAAGTAGCGGACGGAAAAGCAACCAAGCTGATTGTCCCATCCAACCTTCAGGACTTGACATCCTACTTAGCTGCAGCCAAAGAAGCTGTTCAAGAAGGAAAGCCTGTCGAAGATAATAAGTAAGCACAAAAGGGACTGTTCCATCACGGAGCAGTCCTTTTTCTGTGAGCGAATCAATTAGGCTGGATTTTCAGTCTTCTTCTTTTTCCACTGTATTGAATAAGGAAGCTTTTTGTTCAATACGACGATGCATAAAGGAGTAAAGCGGAAGATGTAATAAATCGGAATCGATAAAGTGAGAATAAAGAGAGTACCAACAAAAGTATACCTGATCCAGTTAAAGTTCCACCTCTGATTTGGTCCGATGTAAGCCGCCCATCCTTTCGCCATCAGTCGATAGACCGGGATTCCAATACTTTGCTGGAAGTTCAGAATAATCAACGTCCTTTGACCAATCTTACCCATGATTTTATTTGAAATACCATAACTGATCCTAACAATCGATAGACAGCCAAGAAGGGCTAAAGGAAGAACAATATAATAAGGAGAAAAATTGCTTCCCCACCTGCTAAGGTGTGCATTATTGTAGTACTTTAACAGAAGCTGTTGGACGAATATGACAATGGCTAAACCGACAGATCCGATAAAGAAAGATGGAATCCGTTTCCACAAAAGGGCATCATGAATTTTCTTCAATTCCTTGGAAGAGAATACATAGCCAAGAAAAACAAATATAGTCCCAAAGAAAGCGGAATCCATGCTCCAAATCAAAAATCCAGGAGTGAAATAATTGTATACAATAGCCAGAGCAAGGAAGATGCCTGCATAAATCGAAGAAAGCCAGAGTTTCCCTTTTCCAAGAGATACAATGCCGTAAAAGAAAAGCTCACTTGTGAACAAGGCACCAACAAACCAGATGGAAGTATATCTTCTTTCTTCTAAGCACTGAATCCTCTGATTCACAACCCAAGGCCAGGAAATAGCCTGATTATTTCCTTGAATACAGAAAGTAATCCTCGTTACAAACAGAGAAACAAGGCAAAGGACAAAATAAGGGATCACATAGCTATGGATTTTTCGTTTCAGAAAGCCATAGAACCCTTCTTCTTTTCGAATCTTGACTGTCCTACCGCTCAGAAAGAAAAACAGCGGCCTATGAAAAGCATCAATCCATGCTGTTTCCCTCTCCTGCCCTCTTAGATGAGCAAAAATCATCAATGAGATGCCAATGAACTTTGCAACATCAATATATTCAATTCGCTTCTTATCTTCTGTTTTGACAGTTTGAATCGCTACCATTTCTTCCTCCACTCAAATCACTAAATATATTGTATAAGAGGAGAAGAAAAAAAGCACACATAAAAATATCTTCCCAACAAACATCAGACAACAAAAACTGCCTCTGGAGACCAGAGGCAGTAAAGTGCAATTAGTACTTAATAGTACCGAAGATACGATCTCCGGCATCGCCAAGACCAGGGCAGATATAAGCGTGGTCATTCAGGCAACGATCAAGATTTCCGATAAAGACCGGAATATCAGGATAAACCTTTTCAAAGGCTTCAACACCTTCCGGAGCAGCGATGATGCAGATGAAGTGGAGATTTTCACGCTTTGCACCATGCTTGATAAGCCTCTCCATAGCATCAATAGCCGATCCACCAGTAGCGAACCTAGGATCAAGAACATAGATTTCACGTTCTTCTAAAGAGTAAGGAAGCTTGCAGTAGTATTCAACTGGCTTATGAGTCGACTCATCACGATACCTTCCAAGATGACCGACTTTGGCGCTTGGAACAAGTTCAAGCCTTCCATCAACCATGCCAAGACCAGCACGGAGAATCGGAACGAAGCAGAGCTTCTTGCCGGAAATCATCTGAACCGTTGTCTTTTCGACCGGAGTCTGAATTTCAACAGGTTCTGTCGGAAGAGCACGAAGGGCTTCATAGCCCTCCCTGACGGCAATTTCCTTAACTAAACGACGGAATTCATTGGTTCCAGTGTGAACGTCCCGAAGCAAAGAAATCTTATGAGTAAGCAGAGGATGATTGAGGAGTGTAACATTCGGATACTTCTTTAAGTCCATAACGTAAGGTCTCCTTTCTTTTATTTCCGGGATATTATTATACCGAATTTGATTTCTATTTAAAACCCGTATTTATCAATCCTTTCCTGACTTATTTTCTTTCCGTGATCATAATATTCATAATCCTCTTGTGTAATCTCACGATAAACCTTAGCTGGTGAGCCAAAAGCAACAACATTATCCGGTATATCTTTTGTGACAACGCTTCCTGCTCCAATCACAGAATTGTTTCCAATATGAACGCCAGGAAGAATGGTGCAGCATGCACCAATCCAGACTCCATCTCCTATGACAACTGGCTTATTATATTCAATCCAGTTCTTTCTTAGTTTTGGATTAATCGGATGCGAGGCGGTCACAATGGTCACATTTGGTCCACACCTAACATTATTTCCGATAATAATTTCTGCGTCATCGATCAAAGTCAGATTGAAGTTTGCGTAGAAATCATTTCCAATCGAAACATGGCTTCCTCCCCAGCTTGAATGAAAAGGAGGCTCAATTAAGATATTTTTTCCTGCATTCTTCAGCCTTTTTCTTAGCATTTCTTCCCGAAGAGGAATGCTGCTTGGCTCTGCAATCGTATTGTTATAATCATTGACCTTCTGCCTCAATGAAATCTGTTCATCACCAAGAACTCGAGGGTCGTAAAGGTCTCCGCTATTCAGCATTTTTATATATTTGTCCTGCATTCTATTACCCTCCCTATTTTTAATAATTTACCCTATTTTTGCTAATTTTTCATTAAGAGAGTAAAATAGAATCATGAAACGCTCGTTCGATGTTCTTTACGAAGACAAAGACAGGATTGCCGTGACAAAGAAAAGCGGTCTTTTGACAATCGCCAAAACCGAAGGCGATTATCATAACCTTTACCATTATGTCCGCGATTATTTGAATCGTAAAAAACAAAAATGCTTTATCGTTCATCGTTTAGACCGAGATACTTCTGGCATCGTTCTTTTTGCAAAAAGCATTGCTAGGAAAGAGAAGCTCCAGTCTGTTTTTGAAAGTCAGGAAGTCGGACGTTTTTATGAAGCTGTAATCGTAGAAGACAGGAAAGAGCCTCACCATATCGAGCAATTCATCAACTATAACAAGAAATCTGGCAGGAGTTATGTCACCAAAGACAGAAAAGAAGGAAAGCTCGCTATCACGGATATCATCCCAGACCATAAAAATGATTTGGGCACTGCCATAAAGATCAAAATCGAAACTGGAAGACAGAACCAGATTCGTCTTGCCATTGCCTCTTCTGGCTACACCCTCTTAGGAGACAAAAAATATAGCCACTCTTCTTTCAAGCGAAGGATGCTAAATGAATACAGGATCATCCTTCCAAAGGACAAGTTCCGTAAGAACGTGTTCTATCTAAAGCCGCTCTGGTTAAAGAGGGACGATAGTTTTGATTTCGAATAGTTGCAAAGATTCAAAGGATTCCTTATTATTTCATTACCATGGTTATCACATTAGTTATAGACATCTTCGGAGATCCGAACAACGGAACTACCGTGACAGCTAGGCGTACAGCCAGCTACTTGCAGGATTCAGGAAACGAAGTACGAATTATCGGATGGATGTCTCCAAAATCCGAACCGGATTTCCTCAAAAGATTCAAAATCCTTCGTTGCCGAAAAACAAAAATTTCCAATCTCTCTGTCGTTGCAGAGAACGGATTCACATTTGGAACTGCAACTGAGAAGGAAATCGCAGACTTTATCAAAGGAAGCGACGTAGTTCATCTCTTTTTCCCATTCCCTTTAGAAGCCAAAGTAAGAAAAGTTGCAAAAGCTATGGGCATTGCAGTTACAAGTGCCTTCCATGTCCAGCCTGAGAATATTTCCTTCAATATCCATAGGGGAAAAATAGCACCGGTGAATCTGTTGATTTACCGCCTGTTCTACAACTGGCTCTATAAATTCACACGAACCATCCACACACCAAGTGAAACAAGGAAAGATTTAAGGGTAGAACATCATTATCCAAATGAAATCTATCCGATTTCCAATGGCATGGTTCCTCGCTTCCATCCGGAAAAAGAAGAAAAGCCTGCTGAATTCAAAGACAAATTCGTTATCCTGATGATCGGACGTTTAGCTGGTGAAAAACGCCAGGATCTGATTATCAAAGCGATTGGAAAATCCAAATACAACAAGAACATCCAGCTGATTCTGTGTGGACAAGGTCCGAAGAGAAAGCATTACAGGAAGCTATCTAAGAAATACCTTGCGAATCCTTGTGAATTCCGTTTCGTGAAGCAAGATGAGCTAAGGAAAATCATCAATTACTCCGATCTCTACATTCATGCTTCGGATGCCGAAAGTGAAGCAATTGCCTGCATAGAAGCCTTTGCCTGCGGAAAAGTCCCAGTCATTTCAGACTCGAAGTACTCAGCAACAAATCACTTCTCCTTGGATTCCCGTTGCCTATTCAAAGCAGGAGATCCCAATTCCTTAAAAGACCGAATTGACTACTTCTATGAACATCCGGAAGTCAGGCCAGAACTCTCTGAAAAATATATTGAGTTCTCAAAGACCTTCGATATCACCAACAAAGTCAAAGAACTTGACCAGAGGATGAAAAACGAATACGACAAGAACGAAGAAGACAAGAAACTGAATCGCACCTATTACACAAGCATTGCTGAGCGCCGTCATCTGAAACGCACTGCCAAAAAAGCAGGCATTGAGAATCCTTACATCGTCAAGAAAGATATCTATCATCAGAAGAAACACAAATAGGCAGGACTTAGGCCCCGCCTATTTTTATTTCTGCTTTTCTTTCCTATCCTTAATGACACTGACAACTTGGTTTTCCAGTTCTTTCTTAGTGCCATCACTTTTCAAAATATAATCCAGTTCCTGTCTGTGCTTGTCATAAGAATTCCTTTCGTTAAAGAGGAGTTGCTTAGCATTTCCACCTCTTTCTAACAGATGCTTTAGCTGTTTTGACGTCTCAACTCCAACTAAATATTGGAATAGATTCTGCCTATGACTATCAAAGAGAAGTGGAACCTCAACAGCAATGTTCTTGTCATAGTTCTTGTTCCTGAACTCTATGATTTTATCTTTGACAAGATGATTAATATAGCTTAGGTAGCTTCTTTTGAATACAGAATCTTCTTTCAAAAGAAGAGTGATTTTTTCTTTATTCAAAGAAGGTGTGAAAATCCTCGGGAACTTCTTTTTCAAAAGATTTAGTTCTCTTTCATCCTTATAGAGAGAGTGAACAATTTCGTCACAGGAAAGGGTCAGGAAACCATGCTTTCCAAAATAAGAAGTCGCTAAGGACTTTCCAGAAGCGATTTTACCGGTAACTCCAACCCTTAATCCTAAGGACTGGCAATGCGGACAGAAAGAGGTTCCTCTTCCGCCAATGCTTCTTTTCCTGATTTTTGCTTTCTTGCAGTGAAGACATTCTTTTCCTTCCCGGCTATAGACAGAGAGGAAATCCTGGAATTCGCCTTTTACTTCCTGACTAGCACGATAGCTACGGACAGTAGAACCATGATAATCTATTGCTTTTTTTAGGATTACCTGTGCTCCTTCTAGAATCAAACGGACTTCCTCTTTGGATAAAGAAGAAGCCTTTTTAAAAGGGGCTACTTTGGCATAGAAACAGACTTCATCCGCATAGATATTTCCGATTCCGCACCTGATGCTTTGGTCAAGAAGCACTTCCTTGATCCTCTTGTTCTTCTTATGGATCTTTTTATAGAGTTCCCTGGGATCGTGAATTTCAAAAGGTTCCTTTCCAAGAACAGAAAGAGGTCCTCCCTCCTTTTCCTTGAGATAGTAGACAACACCGAATTTTCGAACATCATAGAAGGCAAGGCCGTCATCTTCTCCTTGAAATGGAAGGAACAAAGAAAGATGGGCAGAGGAATGATGTTCCTTATCGACAAGATAGAGCTTCCCTTCCATCCGAAGATGGAAAATCAGTTTCCTATCATCCGAAAGATGGAAAAGAAGATACTTTCCTCTCCGAGAGAGGGAAAGAATCTTTTTTCCTTCTAAGTCTTCTTTAAAAGCAGAGAGAGGTGTCCTAACCCTTTTTTCAAAATAGACACGCGGAAGGGAAAAGGTCTTACCAATCACCTTTTTCTCAAGCTGCGTTTTGACAGTTTCAACTTCTGGCAGTTCAGGCATTAGTGCACCTCATACCAAGTATGCGCAGATTCGCCATCGACCTTAAGAGGAACCGAAAGATTCCTAGCATGTTCCCTGGTATAAACTAACTTCGGCTGAATAATCTCAAGTTCCTCTTTCGGAACCTTAAAGAGAAGTTCATCGTGGATTTGAAGAATAATCTTCGTCTTATAATTCTTCAAAAGCTCGTTGACCTTGATCCTGCTGATTTTCCTTAAGTCAGCTGCGGATCCTTGAATAACACTATTAACACTAGCGCGTTCCGAGAACATTCTCCTGACTCTATTCGTGGAATTGATGTCTTTCAGGTAACGTCTCCGGTTCAAAATCGTCTGAACATAACCAAGTTTTCTTGCACTATCAATACAGCCTTGTTCAAACTCGTCGAGGCCTTCAAACGTTTCCTTGAACTGACTAATCAGCTCTTTTGCTTCTCCGTTTGAAATCGAAAGCTGTTCCGAGAGACCATGGGCGGAAATACCATAGACAATACCAAAATTGACCGCTTTGGCACGGCGTCGCCTCTCGGGTGTGACTTCATCGAAAGGAACATGGAAGACACGGCTAGCGGTAGCCGTATGAATATCCTGTCCCTCTTTAAAGATTTCAACTAAGGTCTTGATCTTACCAATATGGGCAAGCCTTCGAAGCTCAATCTGAGAATAATCGAGGGAAAGCCTATAATAATCATTCCCTGGATAGAAGAATGCTTTTCGAATGCTCTTGCCTTCTTCATCCCGGATAGAAATATTCTGAAGATTTGGTTCACTCCTGCTAAGTCGTCCCGTAGCTGTGAGAGCCTGATTGTACAGAGCATGGATCTTTCCATCCCTCTGGACATGGTCTGGAAGAGAAGAGGTATAACCAGTAACAAGCTTTGCATATTTGCGGTATTGGATAATAAGGGGGACAATCGGATGGTCATCCCTATGTGCAAGAAGAACTTCGATACCGGTTCCTTTTTCGCCTTTGCTCCGCTGGATTCCAAGGTCAGTGAAAAGAAGTTGCTCAATCTGCTTTGGAGACGAAATCTTGAACTCTTTTCCAGCATAAGAGTAAATCTGCTGTTCCAAAGAAGAAAGGATTTTCTTATATTCCTCATCAATTCCCTGTAAGGTCGGTTTATCCCTTGGGAAGCCTTCAATTTCCCTAGAGGCAAGAATATCTGACAAAGGAAGTTCGACTTTAGAGAAGAGATCTGTTTCCTGATTCTCCTTAAGTTTCTTCCTGACTTTATCTTTTAGTTGAATCGTGTAATAAATGCTCTGTCCAGCAAGGTTCTTATTGATATCCAAGGAAATATCATAGCTAAGGAAAAGCGTCGATCGTTTCTGTCCTGCATCTGGATTCAGCAGATAGGAAGCTAAAAGCAAATCAAAAGCAACACCTTTAATGGCTGGATAATGATATCGGCTGAGAAGAACAAGAAGACCCTTCTGATCATAGACAGAGACTTGTTTCTTTTCATCCGATAAGAAAGCAGAGAACAAAGTGTCCTTTGAGGCATCTTCATTTGAAATCAAATAGATGTTTTCTTTACCAGCAAGAGCAAATCCATAAAGAACGGATGTATTCTCATTTTCACTGCTTGAGTCATAAGTGATTCCAAGAATATCTTCTTTGATTTCACTCAAAGAATGAATCCGGATTTCTTTCAAACTAGAAAGCGGCTCTTCTTCCACTGCTTCAAACAGCGTCCTCTGATGAGAAGAAAGATCATCCTCTAAGCCTGGCCTTTTATCCCTCTGAGAGATAAATTTCGAAAGCTGATACTTTGTATAGAACTGGCTTAGTTTTGATTTAAGATAAGGAGCGTATTGGCTCTTATTGTAATCTTCGGACCTATCGACATCTGTCTTAATGGTTGCAAGTTCCTTGCAGAATCTTGCTGTCTCTTCCCCAGCGAGAAGCTTCTGGCACTGTTTGGAAGTCGGATTTTCCTTTGCATATTTCCTGATTCCATCCAGATCATGATATTCATCCAATAACTTCCTTGTTGTCTTTTCTCCGATTCCCGGAATACCCTTGTAGTTATCACTCGGATCGCCTGCGATTCCTTTAAAGTCCGGAATCTGACAAGGATAAAGTCCCCTCAATTCTTTCAGGTTATCTTTCGTATAAGTGATAGTTTCTGTAAGTCCTCGTTTCAGCATGACTAAAGAAATCTTCTCGGAGAAGTCAAGCAACTGAAGGAAGTCCTTATCCGAAGTATAGAGGACAACCTCATCTCCTTTAAAAGCAGCATAGCGGGCCCTAGAGCCAGCCAAGTCGTCTCCCTCTAGTCCAACTCTCTCATCCCAAAAGATATTCCTTGCTGTCAGCCTTTCTCTTGCTAACGGCATCTGGACAACAAGGTCATCCGGAGCCTTGCTTCGCTGTGCCTTATAATCTTTGAATTCCTGTTTCCGGAAAGTAGGTTCTCCCGTATCGAAACTGACAAAGACGTGATCCTTGTCCTTGGCATCGGATTTGATTTTCTTGATCCTGTTGTGGAAGGCATAGATTGCATTGACTGGGATACCATCTTTTGTTCTCCTGATTTCACCCGTATAAGCAGTGGAATAATAAGCACGGAACAATAAGGAGTTTCCGTCAACGATGATTGTTTTGGACATGATAGTTATTTTTCTTCCTTTCCAAGATAAATACAGTTATGAGGATAGAGGTAGGACTTTCCTTTGATGACATCATCTTCTTTGATGAGAAGAATTCCGCCTTTTTCAACGTTCTTCCTTCCATTCAAGAAGGCCTTATATTCTTCAACTTCTCGGATAATAGTCACCATCCCTTTGGTTTCAAGATAGGAAGTATCCGAGACAATAAAGGTCTTATATCCTTTCTTATAGATAAGAGCAGTGAGAGGAATCGACCTAATGATACCTAGCATCTCTTTTTCAAGACTCAAACGGATTCCATAATCTTCTTTGCTCTCTGCCCTAGCAGGAATCTGATTCCTAGGGAAGGACATAGAAGCATAGGACCTATACAAAGAAAGGTTCTTCTTCCTTTCTTCCCGGTAGGGACTAAGAGAATCAAAAGCACCTGCCTCAATCAACGAAGTCAATGTCTTAAGAGAAGACTCATTCCTTTTTCCGTCCCTCTTCAAAAAGAAGTCATAATACGAGGTAAATGCTCCTTCTTCCTCACGGACATCAACAATAACAGAAAGAAGCTTCTTATCCGATTGCTTAATCACAGAAAGAGGAATGAAGCACTTATTATTCCTAAGAAGATAATCATCCGCCTTAGATGTATTAATATCGGGTCGGATCCTCTTGATTCTGTTGTCTTTCAGTTCCTGCCTGAGCTGAAGAGATTTCAAAGAGACTAAGGTATTGCTAGAAAAAGCAGCTTCATAGAATTCCTGCGGATAGTTTGCTTTGTAATAAAGAAGCATATAGGTCAGATAGGCGTAGCAATAGGCATGAGACTTATTGAATCCATAGCCTGCGAATTTCAGAACATCCTCGTAAATACTCTTAGCAAGGTCTTCTCTGACTCCATTCTTTTTTGCACCTTGATAGAAGAGAGGCTCGTATTGTTTCCTCTTATCGACATCCTTTTTGGAGATGGCTCGTCGGAACAAATCAGCATCACTAGAAGAGAAAGAAGCTACTGCCACCACTGCACTCCTAACCTGTTCCTGATAGATCCTGATGCCATAGGTATCCCGCAGAATCGGTTCCAGAAGAGGAGACTTATACTCAATTTTCTCCCTTCCTTTTTTTCGCTTTGCAAAAGAAGAAATATAATTCCTCGGTCCTGGACGATAAAGAGCAAGAAGACTTGCAATATCCTTAAAAGAATCCGGATGGATTTCCTCAATCGCCTTACGGAAGCCAAAGGAGTTATCCAATTGGAAAATCCTTGCAAGATGAAGTAAATTCCTCTCTTCAAAGACTTTCTTGTTTTCTAAATCATTCCTAATATCAGGAAGTTCTTTTCCATTTTTTTTGATACGTTCTTCAATTTCACGAATAAAAGAAAGGTTGCTTAACGAAAGAATATCGACCTTTAAGTAACCTAATCGCTCCCTATATGGATATTCATAAAGAACAGTTCCAGATTCTCCCCTGCTCCTTGGGACATTCTTGTAGATTTCATCTTGGGAGAGAATAACACCAGCAGCATGAATGGAAGTGTTGACCGGAAGTCCAATGAAAAGAGAGGCCCGTTTGACAAGAGAGGCATAATAGTCGTCTTTCCTCAAAGACTCGAATTTTACTTTTTGATAATATCGCCTTTTCTCCTTGGCAGAAGTAAAGTCATCGGCTTGTTCCGGGAGAAGAGAAGTCAGTGGCTTTAGGCGAGAAGGAGAATACCCAAGTGCAGTTCCAATCAAATTGATTGCTGAACGCGGCTTAAGACAAGAAAAAGTCACGATTTCTCCGCAATGGCTTTCTCCGTATCTCTGCTTAAGATAAGAAACGACTTCGCTTCTGTGTGTATCCTCGAAATCCCTATCGATATCCGGCCTTGTCTTTCGCTTCGGATTCAGAAAACGTTCAAAAGACAAAGAATACTTCCTAGGATCCATCTGTGTGATATTCAAAGAATAACTGACTAAAGAACCACCTGCGGAACCACGACCTGGTCCGACATAGATTCCTTCTCTTCTTGCATGGCTCACATAGTCCTCGACAAGAAGAAAATAAGAAGAAAAGTTCCTCTTCTTGATAATGGACAGTTCGTATTGAAGTCTATCCTTATATTCGGAGGGAATCTCTTTTCCAAAAAACCGGTTTTGAAGTCCTTCGACCGCTTTTTCATTTAAAAGCTCATCCGCATGATCAAAGGAAATCCTTGATCCTCTCTTAGTAAAGAAAGAGAAATCTGTTTTATCCGCAATTTCCTGTGCTGCCTTAATTTCTTTTTCCCGATATGTTTTCTCTATCCCTTGGTCTGAAAGAAGGAACTCCGGACCAACTTCATTGCCATCCTGGTATTTTTCTTTTTTCCATGCAGCTATAAAAAGGCGATAGGAGCCAGCATCGTTTTTAAAAAGATATCTCGAACAAGGAAAAGCAACCGACTGGTATTCCCTGTCATCGATAAAACGGAAAAGCAATGGAGATTCTTCCCTATCCGCTTTGCTTTCGAGCCTTAGTCCAAGATAGAAATCATCCTGGAAGATCCGTTTAAATAAAGTGAGTTCCTTTGATATCCTGGTCTGATACTCTTCTTGATAGAAAAGAGGATCATTCCTGCACAGGACAAGAATTAAGCCGTCCTTATGGGACAACAGAGTATCCGTTCCGTATTTATCCCTCTTTTTTGAAAGAAGGTCACATAGATTCTGGTATCCTTTTTCGTTCTTGATATAAAGGATAGCATCATACTTTTCCCGAATTGCGGAAGACAATGAAATACGAAGTCCAAAAACAGGCTTGATTTTTTCTTTCTCGCAGGCATCTGCGAAAGAAGGAAAAGCATACCTGTTTTGGTCAGCAATTCCAAGAGATGTGTACCCTAGTTCCTTTCCTCTCTTTACATAAGAAGAAGGAAGAACAATAGATTCTCCGAAATCATAAGCGGTAATCGTATTCAGTGGAAGAAAAGGCATACTTAAATTATACCCTACTTTCCATCTATCCCTCATCGGAATAAGAGTAAATGTTTTCATCTTTTCATTTCAGAAACTAGCAGAAAAAAAGAAAAATATCGAAGGTAGTTTGCCTAACGAAGAAATTTGTCGTATAGTTTAGATGCACTAGTGAGGGCCATGCCAACATGGATAAGAATATTGTCTTCGGTAAGATTCCGGTTAAAAACGCTTTGCTTGGTACCCGGAAACCCATACATGTCTTTTTAAACCAAGCCCATCCGGATCAGGAAATTCTGCAATTAGCCAAACAAAAGAGCGTCCCAGTAAAGAGGGTCTCTTTAGAAGCCCTCGGTTCTTTATGTGATCATAGGAATCATCAAGGAGCCATCTGTTCAAGGCCTCAGTTCCGTTATTCGGAACTCAACGAAGTTCTTTCATCTGTCCAAGAGAAAGAAAACTCTACCATCATCAGGCTCGATGGAATTGAAGATCCGGTCAATTTTGGATCCATCATCCGTTCTTCAACCGCATTTGATGTCGATGCCATTATCATCGGCAAGAACCGTCAAGTCCAAGTCACTGCAACCGTTTCGAAAATTGCGACCGGCGGTGAGGAAATCATTCCGATTGTCCAAGTAACGAACTTAAATCAGACAATCAACACACTGAAAAAGAACGGATACTGGGTCGTTTCCTGTGCTGGAGAAGGAAAGGATGTCTATGACGAAATCGATTATCGGGGAAAAATCGTCCTTGTCATTGGTTCTGAAGGCTTTGGTGTTTCCCGTTTGGTTCGAGAAAACTCCGACTTCATTGCTTCCATCCCGCTCCCTGGCAAAGTAAAAGCACTCAATGCTTCTATTGCTGCTGCTGTTTTCTTAGCGCAAGTCAATTCCAGTCGTCGTCATCCGAAGAAACAATAACCATTTAGGATAAAAATAGCAAAAGGAGAGAACCGGCAAAGGCCGGAATTAACTATGATGAAATCAAGGTTTTGTATCGACTTACCAAGTTTTTGTTTACCATTATTTTCTGTTTGTTCCTATCGGGGAGAGAAGGAACTGAAAAGCAATAAAAGACGCGTTGTTTATTCTTCTTATTCTATGGATGAGCTTGCAGTAAAAGCGAAAAGCGATGAAATAGCGAAATCCGAAGTGATTCTTCGTGCCAAAAACGACGCCTTTCTCTATACGGAAACACTGTGCCACAGAAGCAGCTTCCTCGAATTCGACTCGGTCTATCTTGCTAGGCAAAAAGCCGTTCTGCATGCAATTGAAATCTATCAGCCGAATAAAGGACCCTTTAGGAGATTACTAAGAAAAAGGTTCTTCTGGGTTGGTAAAAGCAAAGCAAAGGCGGCAGCGGTGACTTATCACAATGAAAGGAACTATATCGGCCGACGGATTTACGGAATCCGGCAAGCCTCCTACTTTGAGGAGAATGTAGGTGGAAAAGAAAGCCTTCATGACAGGATGGTCAGGAAACTAGATATCGATCAATACAGGGACAAACTAAAATTTCCTCAACAGGAAATCAGGAACAGGTATTTTCTTGGATTGTCCTTCAAGGAAATAGCAAAAATTCACAACTGCTCTGTATCAAATATCTCTCATATCATTTATACGAACCTAGAGCGTAGGAAAAAGCTAAGGAAAATTAAATAGTGTTTTTCTTGCCAGATAAGTTAAACTATTAAGGATGTCTAGGACCTGTATTTCTGTTATCGTTCCCTGCTTTAACTCAGGAAAATATCTAAGCAGTTGCCTTGATTCTTTACTGAATCAGGACTTTGATGAATCCTACAATATCATCCTGATTGATTGCAAAAGCGAAGGTAAGGAAAAAGAAATCGGTACTTGTTATCAAGCACAGCATCCAGGAAAAATCTATTATTACCGGTATGAGAAAAATGATGGTCCCTCCCTATCCCGTAATCTCGGACTCAGGCATGCAAACGGCGCATTTATCACTTTCGTAGATGGAGACGACTATGTTCAGAAAAATTATCTTTCCTCTTTGTTCCGGCACATCAGGAAAAAAGACGCGGATATTGCGACCGGCGGATACTATATCGATAACGGTAAGAGGACGTTCAAAGGCTATTCCCGCACTCGTTTCACCAGCCGAGGAACGAAAGCATTAAATAAATACAGGCATTCTCCCTTTAGGAAGCTCCGCACTTTTTGTTGGGGCAGACTCTACAAGACCGAGTTTTTAAAGAAAAACCGTATTCTATTTGACCCCTCTCAAGTAAAATACGAAGATCTTGTCTTCTTCTTTTCAACTAGGCTAAGAGCAGACAAAGTCACTTACTTCAAGGAACCGATTTATTACTACCGTCAACATGAATCCTCTATCAGGAGCAGTGCCAATAACTATTACATCGACCATCTCATGGCCTTTGAAAAATCGAAAAAACTGACAACCTTATATGCTCCTTATAGGGGGAAGCGTCTGTTTCGAAAAAGGCACTTGGCCAGGAAACTCCAATTAGACTTTGACGCAAAAGAAACAGCAAAGCGAAATCCAAGTCTTTCCTTAAGAAGTATCCGAAAGGAAAGGAAACAACAAGAAAAGAAAATTTTCTCTTATAAAGGAATCCAAGGATGAATCAGAAAGAATTCAATCAAAGGCTGAACCATATTTACTGGAGACGGAATCCACAAGGAATTAAATCCGACTTTGGAAAAACATTGCTGATTGGTTCAAGCAGAGAATATCCAAATGCAGTGATGATTTCTTCTTTATTTTGCAATATGTCGGGTGTTGGCTATTGTTATGTATCTACAAGCCAGTCCAATCGCGAAACAATGGTTCGCCGATTACCGCTGAATCAAATCCCATCCAAAGATTTAGAGGAAAGGTATTCTTTATCGTCAGGGGAAAGGAAAAAGTACCTTGATTCCTTTTCCAGCATTCTTTTCGGAAATGGAAGGGAAGTATCCAACGAAAACAAAGAATTGCTTAGAAAAATACTGTCCTCTTATTCTGGAAGCCTGGTTATCGATGCCAGCGGCATCACCCTTTTGAAAAGTATTCTTGACGAGGGAAGGGAACGTTTCATTCCGGAAAGCATTCTGTTGACACCCCATTTAGGAGAAGTGCGACGTCTCTTAGATGTCAAAAATATCAGTTCTCGTAATCCAAATGACTATAAAGATCTCTCCACTGCATTTTCAACGAAATACAATAGGAGTATTCTTTTAAAAAGCTATTGTTCTCTTCTAGTAGACAAAACGGAAACTTATTCTTCTTCCTATCTACCCACTGCTGTTCTTGGAAAAGCGGGTTCCGGAGACGGGTTAGCTGGTTACCTGGCTGGCTTACTAGGTTACCTGAAGAAAGAATACACACTGCCTGAAATTGTTTTATTTGCAGATACCTTCCTTCATCAAGCTGCCTACCGGGCAGGAGAAAAAGACTCTCCTGGCCTGGATAATATCCTCGACATCTTTCCGGAAAGGAAGAAAAGGATCCAAGAAGTAAAATAAAAAGAGGGGCTTCCGAAGAAGTCCCTTTTGATTTAAGCGAAATAAGTTCTTTATTTATCCAGTTCGTCAGGATTGAAATCAGAAAGATAGTTCCAGATAGAATTCCTGACATCTTTCAAGGTATCACCATCCATCGGATTGGCAATATTCGCTTTCTTCAGGAGTTTGCGGAAAGGAAGTGTTCCTCCTAAAGAGCAGAAAGCGAGATACTTATCAAAAGTCTTCTTTGGATCCTGCAAGGATTCACTGAAGAACTCAAGAGAAACGACTTGGGCAATCGTATAGTCAAGATAATAGAGCGGATTCTGGAAGATATGTCCTTGACGATACCAGTAACCACCTTCTTCTAGGAACTTGCAGTCAGCATATTGACGATAAGGCAGATATTCTTTTTCCAAAGAACGCCAATAGGCTTTTCTTTCTTGCCAAGTCCTATCCGGATTCTCATAGGCTTTCGCCTGGAAAGCATCCACAATGCATCCATAAGGAATGAAGGTAATCGCATCGCAGAGATGCTGATAACGATATTTTGCATCATCCTGTTTGAAGAAAAGCTTCCTATAAGGATAGGTCAGATACTCCATACTCCTTGAATGCATTTCCGCGCATTCCCTGCCAGGGCAACGATAAGACGGAACAATCCTGTCACCACCTAAAAAGCCTTGGAGAGAGTGACCGAATTCATGTGTCAATGTATCAACATCATCGGATGTTCCATTAAAATTGGCAAAGATAAAGGAAGTTTTAAGTCCAGGAATATATTCCCTATATCCGCCTCCAGACTTTCCCGGCTTTGCAAGAAGGTCAAGGCAGTGATGGTCGACCATGAAATCAAAGTACTTGCTTGCAACAGGAGAGAGTTCCTGATACCTTGTCTTAGCATCTTGGACGAGTTCTTCACAGGTTCCCTTCGGTGTCGGATTTCCACTCTTATAGAAAATCGCGTAATCATAGAAATGAGTGTCTTTTCCATATCCAAGACGCTCTTTCTGAGCATCCCGGATTTTATTGGCAAGAGGGACAACATATTTCAAAATCTTTTCCCGATATTCCTTAGCATCCTTCTCATCCCAGTCAAGACGTCCCCTTCTTGCATAGCCTAACGGAAGATAGTTTTTAAACCCGAGCTTCTTTGCCATGCGATCACGGACATGAATCCTACGATCATAAATCCTACCGATTTCCTCATCATGCTTCGTATAGAATCCCCAGACAAGTCCGGAAGCTTCTTTGCGGGTTTCTCGGTCCCTGGAAGTCGTGAATCTTCCCATCTGAGGAATCGAATATTTTTCTCCATGGAATTCAATTAACCCATCGGCAAGAAGATCGGTATACTGCCTGACAAGTTTGTTTTCTTCCACCAAGTCATCCCTGATTTCAGGAGAGAATGTCTTCCTACTAAGAGCTACCTGTTCAAAATAAAGTTCACCAAAAGCATCGACAAGTTCTTTACGGAAAGAAGAATTATAGAAATCCTTGTCAAAGCGATTGGTGGCTTCCTGAATAGCCGGGAGAATTTCGTTCCTCTCATCATTGAGCTTATGGTAGTATTCATCTTTCGTATTCACTGTGTAGCGAATATTAATCAAACAGACAGCAGTCTGAAGATCATCGTTCAAAGCAAAATATTCTTTGACGACCTTAACAGCCTCTTCACCGTCTTTTGCTTGGACAAGCTTTTCATCAAGGCTGTTAATCTCCTTAATGATTGCTTCTTTGTCTAAAGGCTCGACTTTGATGTCTTCTAGATGTTGGAAGCCTGGTTTAAAATGCTGAATCATGTCTTTTACCTCCGTTTTATTTATAATAGGTCAACGATCAAGTTATTTTAAAGCGGATAAGAGAACGTATGCAAGCAAAGAAACTAAAGATTAACAGGCTGTCGAAGGCAGATAGCGTGAAAGCACAGGGAGTGGGAAGTGTCTACCTTGAAGAAAGGCAGCTTCTTAAAAAATACGGAGAAAATGACTTTGAAGTTGCCATTAATTCCCACAAGAAAGATTTTGATCTTTATCACATCCACAGCATCAATCCTTCTTTCTACTTTCAAAGGAAGAAAAAGCAGACAACCATCAGGTTTGTTCACTTCAGGCCAGACACTTTAGAAGGAAGTATCCGTCTTCCAAAACTCTTTTTCAAAATCTTTAAGAAATACGTAATCTCTTTTTACAAAAAAGCAAAAGAGATTGTTGTCGTCAATCCTTCTTTCAAAAACGAACTCATCCAATACGGACTTGACGAAGAAAGAATCAGCTATATTCCAAACTTTGTCAGCAAGGAAAACTTCTACCCAGTACCTTGGGAAGAAAAAAAGCTCCTCCGGAAGAGGTACAAGATACCAGAACACGCCTTTGTTGTCCTTGGTGTAGGACAAGTGCAGACAAGAAAAGGTGTTCTGGACTTTATTGAGCTCAGCAAACGTCATCCAGAAAGGTATTTCATCTGGGCAGGTGGTTTTTCCTTCAAGCAGATTACAGATGGCTATCCGGAACTAAAGAAGGAAAGGGAGGAAAAAAGAGAAAACAGGAGATTCTTAGGAATTATTGATCGTGAGAAAAGGAATGACATCTACAACATTGCCGATGTATTTCTCCTGCCAAGTTACAACGAGCTATTCCCAAGGGCTTTATTAGAAAACTGCTCTGTCGGAAATCCTTTCATTGTCCGTGATCTTTCTCTTTACGATCCCATTCTCCCCTCTTCTTCCATCCGTGCAAAAGACATCGATGATTTCTCCCTCCTCCTTCAGAGAAGGAAAAACGACAAAGATTTCTATGAACAAGGAAAAGAAGTTTCAAGAGAGATAAAGAGGACATACAGCGAAGAAAACATCTACCAGCTCTGGAAAGACTACTATTTCCGCATTTACCGAAAGTACAAGGAAGAGAAGTAAGAGGATAAAAACATCCTTGTTTTTCCTTGTTTCTGAAATAACTGAAAACATGCGTTTCCGTTTATGGTAAAATACAACAGGTTATTTATATAAAGAGGTAAAAAAGAATGTCAAAGCAAGTGTTCTCCCTCGACTTCTACGGAAAAAAGCTTTCCGTTGAAATTGGGGAAATCGCTAAACAGGCCGATGGTTCTGCCTTCGTCCGTTTTAACGATACAGCCGTCTTATGTGCAGTCTGCGGTGCTAAAGAAGCCAAATTAGGACAGGACTTCTTCCCGCTGACCGTCAATTATTTCGAACGTCAGTATGCAGCTGGAAAGATTCCGGGTTCCTTCCTTCGCCGGGAAGGACGTCAGTCCTATCGGGAAACCTTGATTTCCCGTCTGATCGACCGTCCGATCCGTCCGATGTTCCCGGAAGGCTACGTCAACGAAACCCAGATTACCTGCACTGTCAGGTCTGCCGACAGGGATGCCTGCCCGGACAGGACTGCAAGGTTTGGTGCTTCCTTAGCCCTCTGCATTTCCGATATTCCCTTTGAAGGACCTATTGCTGGTGTCCATGTCGGACGTGTCAACGGACAGCTCATCATCAATCCTTCTGTTGAAGAGAGGAAGAACTCCGATATCAACCTTTCTGTTGCTGGTACCGAAGCTGCCATCAACATGGTCGAAGCCGGTGCTGCTGAAGTCAGCGAAGATGATAGGCTCGATGCTTTAAGGTTCGGTCATGAAGCCATCAAGAAGCTTTGCGCTTTTGAAAAAGAAATTGCCAAAGCCGTTGGAAAGCCGAAACGTCCGCTCAATATCTATCATATCGATGAAGCTTTCGCAGACAAATGCCGCAATTATATTGCACCTGGACAGAGCGAAACTCAGGAAAAGAGAATCATCAAAGCTGTTTCTATCTTCGATAAACTCGAACGTCAGAACACAATTGATGCATTAGAAAAAGAAGTCATTGACTTAGTCGACGAAAAGAACTTCGTCACTGGTGAAAAATACGAAAGCCAGCAGAGGCATGATCTTGCTGTCAACGAGGCTAAGGAAGTCTTAGAGCAAGTTGTCCGCAATGAGGTCCGCCGCCTTATCACTGTCGACAAGGTCCGTCCAGATGGACGTAAGGTCGATGAAATCCGTCCGCTCGATGCACAGGTCCATCTTCTTCCACGTGCTCATGGTTCCGCTAGGTTCACCCGTGGACAGACCCAGGTCATTTCTGCCTGTACTCTTGGTTCCTTAGAAGAAGCTCAGATTATCGATGACATCACTGGAGACAGTGAAAAACGTTGGCTCCACCACTACAACTTCCCGCCATTCTCTGTCGGCGAATTAGGCCGTAGGGGTACTCCGGGACGTCGTGAAATCGGTCATGGTACCTTAGGCGAACGTGCATTAAGCTACGTTCTTCCTTCTGTCGAAGACTTCCCATACACGATTCGCTGCGTTGCCGATGTCTGCGAATCCAATGGTTCCTCCTCTCAGGCTTCTATCTGCGCAAGCTGTATGGCATTAATGGATGCCGGTGTTCCGCTGAAAGCTCCGGTCTCTGGTATTGCTATGGGATTAATCACTTCTGGACCTTTAGATGGAAATCATCCATATACCATCCTTACCGATATCCAAGGCAGGGAAGACCATTTAGGAGATAGGGACTTCAAAGTTGCCGGAACTCCGAATGGTATCACTGCTTTACAGATGGATATCAAGATCCGTGGTATTACCCGTGATGTCTTAAAAGAAGCTTTAGCTCAGTCTCACCCTGCCCGTAGGCAGATCCTGGATGTCAGGCTTAAGGCTATTCCAGAACCTCGGAAAGAACTTTCTCCGTACGCACTTAAGAGGAAGAAGTTCAACATCGATCCAGAGAAGATTCGTGAAGTCATCGGTTCTCAGGGCAAAGTCATCAACGGAATCATTGCCGATTGTGACAATGATGTCAAGATCGATATCAACGATGATGGACGTGTCATCCTTTACTCTGTCCACTATGAAACCATCGACAAAGCCTATAACAGGATCAGGAACATTGCCCGTGTTGCCAAAGTCGGCGATGTCTATGATGGAAAGGTCGTCCGTATCGAATCCTATGGTTGCTTCGTCAACCTCTTTGGAAACACCGATGCCCTTTGCCACATCTCTAAGCTCGACTGGAATCGTGTTGAAAAGGTCGAAGATGTCTGCCATCTTGGTGACACCTTAAAGGTTATCGTCACTGGCATCGATGCCCAGGGCCGTATTGATATCAGCCATCGTGAATTCCTCCCGAAACCGGAAGGATACATTGATCGTCCGGAACGTCCTCGTCCGGCAGGCAAACCCTCTCACGGCTTCCATCACGACCATAAGTAACTTTTGTAAATTTTAAAGATCAACCTGGCAGTCCCTGCCAGGTTTTTCTGTGTTGATAAATTTTCCTTTCGAATAAAGCGAGTAGACTTTATAATAGAATCAAATGAAAAGAACACCTGTTGCATTGACTATCCTGTTCTCTCTCTCCCTGATTTCGTGTGGCAAAGCAAAAGGCCGCATCAATTTCGAGTTGAACGGAGGAACCTTTGTCTCTCCTGCTTTCTCCACAGAATATCTGGAAGGTACGGCTGGCGAACGTATTGAAGTCGAGATTCCAGACTGCAAAAAAGAGGGATATTTCTTCGTAGGATGGATGGAAAAAGACAAAAACGGAAAGTATCGTGCCATTGATAAGCGAATCAGCGATGATGGCAAGGATTCCTATTATTTCTATCCTTATGGATCTACGACTTTATATGCCTATTTCGAACCGCTTGTCTCCTTACAGTTTGATTTAACCGAAGGAGCAAACCGGGGTGTTACCTTAAAGGCACCGGAGAACGATGCGAAGTCTTTTTCGGATAACAAACTGAACGGATATGTTTCCAAAAAAATTGAAAACAGCTCCTATCTTCCTTCCGTCACTTGTTCCAAAGACTCTCATCTTACTTTTGATTACTGGTACACGAAGTACCCGCTAGCTTCCAGTGAAGATGAAAACAAAGTAAAGCATTATTATCTTGATACGACTGGAACAGAAGGTGTTTATCCCTTTGAAAAATCCTTTGGAAACGATACGGTGGAGTTTCCAAACAGGGAAAAGGGAACCTCAAGGACTCTCTATGCCTCTTGGATTGAAGATCCTAAGATTACGCTTCACTATGGAATCGAAGGCAAGGAAGATGCTGTCTTCCAAGGAAAAGATAACATCGAAACCGAACTGAAGAACATCAGGAAAACAGAATTTTCCATTGATTATTCTCTCAAAGACATCAAGAACTACTATTATCCAGCCGATACGAAAGACTACCGGTTTGCTGGGTTCTTCCTTGATAAGGACTACACTTCTCCTTTCTACAGGAACTCTCCCATCGGAAGCAATGACTTCGATATCTATCTCAAATGGAACAAGAAAGTCAGTCTTACCCTTGACTACAATGGCGGAAACGTAAACGGAAAAGACAAAGAAACCTTCTCGGACTATTACACAGAAGATATCCTCGGAGAGGATTTCCTCAAAGAACACACTCCAAGGAAAGAAAGCGCGGACTTTATCTCCTTCACCTTAAACGGAACTTCCTTTGATTTTTCTTTGGATGCTCTTCCCATCAATCAGACGGAAGTGACTCTAGAAGCTACTTATTCTACCTATCCTTTCTTGACCATCACAGTGGATTATCCAAAAGGATTCACGGGAACCAAAGTGGAAGCAAAGAAAGTACAGATCAAGCCAAATAGCAGCTATGAAGATATCCTCAATGAATTCAAGAATACTGTCTTAGAAGGTAGTAAAGAAGATCATCTCTATCCGAAAGGCTTCTACTATGTGGACGGAGAAGGAAATAAAAAGAATATTTCCTCCTATATCATGCCGGAACAGGATTTCTCTCTTTTCTTCCAACTGGATTATGAAGGAAAAAGGACCATTGAAAGCTACTACAATCCTTCTTCGAGCTATACAAAGAGGGAAGATTCCTATTCGATGGCGAAGTACCTCGGCTTCACCAAAGACAGCCAAGGCCACTACAATCCGGACATTCTAGAAGAAGCTTCCTTCCCGGGTTTGAAGAATGAAATCGAGATTGAAGGTGCTGTTTATCTCTATGATGGATTATTCCTGGATAAGACTAGGAGTAAGCCTTTCTCCTTCCCGGCCGCTATTGAAACTAGCCATGAAGAAAGAAAGACATTGACCGCTTATCGTAGAAGGACAAAAGCCATTGTCAGGACAATTGTCGATAACAGCAACCCAACAAATGTTCTAAGAACACTAAATGTTATTCCGTCTTCCCGGATTGAAGATTACAAGGATCAGATTCCATCCTATAAAAAGCTCTATATCAGGGATGGAGGAGTAAAGAAAGCGCTTTCTGCAAATTGGCCAAGCACTTCTTCTACGATCTATCTTGAAGCCTAACTTAATGCAATCGCCCTTAATATTCTTTTCTATTTCTCGGCGGAAAAAGCTCAAATCCAAGTAAAAGCAACCCTATAGAGTTCTAAGAAGCAAACAAGCTCATAAAAGTCCATTTCTGTTTCACATAGAAATGGACTTTTTAATTGGAAACTTGAAATCCTTTTGCCTTATTTTAAAATAATCTCAAGGAGGGATCAGAAACGTTCTGATTTAACGCAATATGAAAAAGATGATTCGGTTTCTTTTATGTCTTTCCATTCTTGCTCCTACCGCTGGTTTCAGAGAAGAAAAGCCCCAGAACATCAATTCGAACCTGTCTTCAATCCGTTCAGTCAAAAAATTCACAAACGTCGTCGCAGATGATTTTGCCTTTTCGTATTCTTCACGAAATGAAAACAGAATCAGTGTTCATTACCTCTATGATGCAGACCACAACTATGTGGGATATTACCTTCTTAATTCTGAAAATACTATTACTGCCTTATACCATGGCACCGATATCCCAAAAGGCTTCGATGATTTGCCTGATTTATTAACCAAGCCAACTATAAAGAGAGAAGAAACCATAAGCAACTTCTCCGTCGTTGCAACAACAAAAGTGAATCAAAAAAAGCTTCTATGCTATCCTTCCTCTCTGTTCAAATCCGAAGTCTATAGTCAATCCGCTTTACGGTACATCTCTCAATGTCCGGAATACTTCAATGATGTCCAAGGATACGAAAACCGTGCTTGCTCAGCTGTATCTGCTGCTATGCTGATTTCCTTCTATGATCGATATAGTAATTTCGATTTAGTAAGCGGCCTTCTCCCTCTAAAGCAGGACGATAATATTTCGGGAGTCCATAAACTGGTCAAAGAACTCATTGTCGACAGGCACACATCTCCTGAAAACGGCACGACATTTTCGAACGAGTTATCGGGATTACGGAACTATTTAGACAATCATAATGGTTCATCAATAAAGATAGAAACTGCCACAGGTTTTTCTTCTTACCAAGATTGGATTCTCAACAGTTGCAATCCTGTATTAGCTAGTTTTGCATGGGTTGATGATAACGGAAAAACACAAGGCCATGCCGTTTTAGGAACAGGTTTTGCAACAATTCGAAACGGAAGTTCAACAGAAAACTATTACAGGGTACACTTTGATTCAAGTACTCATTCAGATACCGGAGAATATGTTTTAAGCAATACCGAGTATCAAATGAATTACTTCCGTTACCTTGTAAAAAAATAGGAGGACAAAAAGATATGAACAAACAAGTATTATTTTTTTCCTTATTTTTCCTTCTCACTGGATGCCAAAACAAGCCGTCCCTAGAATCTCAGGCGAATTCGACAATTAGTCCGCAGAATTATCAGCTGGAAAAATCGAAATATGATAATGCCGAAGTAACCCTTCACTATATCGAAGAGGATGATCCTGCCTATCTAGATAAGTATTTGGCTATCGAACCCGTTGTTCTGAATACGGAACTATCAGACAAAGTTCTTGAATTCGAGTATAATGTCCGAAACTTAGGCAAGCTTAATTATATCGGAAGCACCGGTGCTGGATGGGGTGTTTATAAATGCTATCGATTTGAAATCAAAAAAGAGAACAATCCGACAAGACAATTAACCGTTTTTGAAAACTGGACATACTTCCTGGATAGAGACGAAGACAGGGCTAAGCATCCTAATGCAGACGGAGAACCCCTTTACCTAAGTTATTCTCTCTCTGACAAAGATAAATTAGACACCTCGTTCCTTAATGAAATCAAATCAATTGTCGACTCTTCCGAAATCCGTTCTAGGAAATCGAAAGACTGCTAATAGAATTGGCGGCAGAGTACATGGCTCTGCCGCCTTTTTCCTTTTGAAGTATTGGATAAAATCATTCCACACTCTATAATAGAAAGGCACTATTTTTATTGTGCAGGAAAGAAGTTATATACAATGAGCTTAACTGCAGGTATTGTCGGACTTCCGAACGTTGGAAAGTCCACGTTATTCAATGCTATCACCAACAACCATGTTCTCGCCGAGAACTATCCGTTCGCTACCATCGAACCGAATGTCGGAGTCGTCTATGTCAATGATCCTAGAATCCAGGAACTTGTCCGTATCTTCAATCCGAAAAAGACCGTCCGTGCCTCTTTCGAATTCACGGATATCGCCGGACTTGTCAAAGGTGCAAGCCATGGTGAAGGATTAGGAAACCAATTCTTAGGAAACATCCGTAATACGGATGCTATCATCCATGTTATCCGCTGCTTTGATAGCAGCGAAATCATTTCCTATAACGGACGTTCGGTTGATCCAGTTACGGATGCAAGGGAAGTCAATCTGGAGTTAAGGCTCTCTGATCTTGATGTTGTCAACAAGCGTTTAGAGAAAGTGGAGCGCAAAGCACTCACGACGAAGGATAAAGATTCCTTAACCGAAGTCTCCGCTCTTCATAAAATCAAAGACGGCCTGGAAAAAGAAGTCAGGGCAAAAGATATTGTCCTTTCCTTCGATGAGAAGGCAAAGGCCAAAGAATTTAACCTGATTACCAGGAAACCTGTTATCTATGTTGGCAATGTCGATGAAGACAGCTACGCCAATCCAGAAGGAAACAAGTATTTCAAGGCTTTAGAAGACTTTGCAAAGACTCAAGGTGCAGAATGCATCCCGGTCTCTGCATTACTCGAAGAAGAACTTAGCCAGCAGTCTCCGGAAGATCGTAAGGAATACCTTTCCATGCTGGGAACCAGTCTTACTGGTTTGGATAAGATTACGATGGCTAGTTATCATCTTCTTGGTCTTCGCACCTTCTTTACGGGTGGAGAAGATGAAGTCCGTGCCTGGACTTTCAAGGAAGGAAGGAATGCCCAGCAGTGTGCCGGTGTCATTCATACCGATTTCAGGAAGTTCTTCCTCAAAGCAGAAGTCTATAGCTATGATGATCTGATTCAGTATGGATCGGAGCTTGCTGTCAAGGAAGCAGGCAAGAGGCGTACAGTCGGGAAGGACTATGTCGTCAATGATGGCGATATCCTCTACATCCTTTCTGCTGCAAAGAAGAAATAATGATTAAAACGGGATTCGGCTTTGATATCCATCGCTTAGAAGAAGAGGGTTCTTTCCCTCTAGCAGGGGTCAGCATCCAGGGAAAGAAAGTAATTGCTCACTCGGATGGTGACATCCTTCTTCATGCCTTATCCAATGCCATTCTATCTGCACTTGGCAAAGAAGATATCGGAACCTATTTCCCGGATAATGAAGCCAAAACAAAAAACAGGAATTCCAAAGATATTCTCTTGTTTGCTATCGAAGAGAGGAAAAAGAAACACTACCATTTGAACAACATTGCGGTAACCATTCTTCTAGAAAAGCCTAAGCTCTCTCCTTACAAGGCGCAAATCAAGAAGAGTCTCTGCTCTCTTCTCCAATTAGAGGAAGAGAATGTCTCAATCCTAGCTAACACAAGGGAAAAGCTAGGTCCTATCGGAGAAGAAAAAGCCTGTGCGTGCCTAGTCAGCATACTCAGGGAAAAAGAAGAAACGAGGTAATCGATTATGGATATTCAGGAAAAGATCAAAAACCAACTGAAAGAGATGAGGGAACAGCTCGGTGCAGAAACCAAGAGGGAAGAAATCATCCTTTCTCCATCCGACAAGCGGGAGCATGGCGATTATGCAAGCAACATTGCCTTTCGTAAAGCAAAGCTGCTCCACAGGGCTCCATTAAGGCTTGCCGAGAAAATTGCCACAGAATTCAAGAGGGATGGCGTCGACCATGTCGAAGCTGTCAAACCAGGATTCCTGAATTTCTTCCTTTGCCAGGATGAACTTGGACAGGTAATCCATAGGATTGTCAAAGATCCTATCCACTATGGTGACCTGACCATCGGAAAAGGAAGGAAAGTTGATATCGAATATGTTTCTGCTAACCCAACTGGCACCCTTCATTTAGGTCATGCCCGTGGCGCTGCTATCGGAGACTCCTTATCCCGTATCTATAAGAAAGCAGGATATGATGTCACCCGTGAATACTATGTCAATGACGCTGGTGTTCAGAGGGACCACCTTGCTGAGTCTATCGAAGCTCGTTATCTTGAGCTCTTCGGAATCGATAAGCCAGTCCCGGAAGATGGATACCATGGACAGGAAATCATTGAAATCGCCAAAGAAATCAAAGAAAAAGTCGGTGACGCCTATGTGGCAGATTCAAAGAAACATCTTCCTGAATTCAAAAAATTCGGTGGTGAAAAACTCTTAGATGCCATCAAAAAGGATCTCCATGACTTCCATGTTGACCAGGATGTCTACACTTCGGAAAAAGCCATCCGCGACAGAGGAGATGTCACAAGGGTCTTAGAAAAGCTGAAACCCGAATGCTATGAAAAAGACGGCGCCCTTTGGCTCAACACAACCAAAGACGGTGATGACAAGGATCGTGTCCTTGTCAAGTCCGATGGAAGCTACACCTACCTTCTTCCGGATATTGCTTATCACAACGACAAGTTCAATCGTGGATTCGATATTCTTGTTGATTTATTCGGTGCTGACCATTATGGCTACGTCACCCGTCTGAAATCTTCACAAAAAGATTTAGGACACAATCCGGACAACTTGAAGATTCTTCTCGTCCAGATGGTCCGTCTGTTCAAAGACGGCCAGGAGTTCAAGAGGAGCAAACGTACTGGAAATGCCATTTCCAGGAAAGAGCTCATTGAAGAAGTCGGTGTCGATGCCGCTCGTTATTTCTTTGTTTCCCGCTCTGTCGACTCTCATCTTGATTTCAATATTGATCTGGCAAAGAAACTCGGAAGTGAGAATCCAGTCTACTATGCTCAGTATACTCACGCACGTCTCTGCGGTATTCTCGAAAACGGAAAGAAGTTCTTCCCGTTGAACTACGAAACCGACTTGCTGACAAGCGAATCCGAGAAGAACCTTCTCCTTAAGCTCAAGGATTATTCCAAGGAAATCGAAGGTGCCTTGAAGGACAACGATCCGTATCGTATGGCCAATTACATTCACTCCTTAAGCCAGCAGATCAATGAATTCTATACAAAGTGCCGTGTCTTAGATGACAATAATGAACAGTTAAGCCGGGAACGTCTTGGTTTAGTGGAAGCCTGCAAGGATGTCCTTGCCTCTGCCCTTGACTTAATCGGTGTCTCTGCCCCGACACATAGGTATTCTGACGAAAAGAAAGAAGACTAATTTTCTTCCGCCCTTTATAAATAAGGTTGGAATGTGTATACTCTAATTGCTTTTAAGAATTGAAAAGGAGAAATCCGTTTATGGATAACGAAAACAAATCTTTAGTTGATTTAGCCTATGAAGTCAGGACTGACCTCTATGCCAAGGAAGGAAAAGATTTTAAGCCGGTTTCCTTCGGAGAACTGTTAAGGAAAGTCGGAAACTTACGTGGCATTACCGATGAAAACGAGCTGATTGCCCGTGCTTCCCACTTCTATACCGAACTCACACTGGATGGACGTTTTGTCGTCCGTGAGAACAACACCTGGTCTCTCCGTGAACATGAGAAGTATGCAGATGCCCATATCGACAGGAATGATGCTTACTCTTATGATGAATACGAAGAAGATGAGGATGAAGAGAAGAAAGAGAAAGACTATGATTCCGAATCCACTCTTGATTCCGATGAGGAAGAAAACGAAGATGAAGAGGGAAACGGAAAACAGATCAATTCGGATAATCAGTACGAAGACGAAGACGAAAACAACTAATCTATTATTGAAATGAAAGAAAAAGCCCTCGAATCAGGGCTTTTCTTTTCGGAAAGAGAAAAAAATGAATTATACAGAAAATGAAATCAAGGCAGTGTTCGACAAATTAGAAGAAGCATCCTCCATTGTCATCTTTGGCCATAAGAATCCGGATGGCGACTGTGTCGGTTCTGTCCTTGGAAGGAAATACGCTCTTCTGAGTCTGTTCCCGAATAAGAAAGTCTATGCTTTAGGAACCCATCCTGCTTATTTAGGACCAGTTGATGATAGTGATATTGTTTCCGATGAAACGATTCAATCCTCCCTCTGTGTCAGGATTGACTTAAGTGACTTTGATCGTGTGGAAGATCAGCGTATTCTTTTAAGTCACGATGTTGTCTGCATCGACCATCATATTTCCGATAAGCCCTTCCCTTATCCGATTATCCGGGATGCACTCGCTCCGAGTGCCACCTATGTCTTAGCGAAGTCACTCCTTGTCCGCTACGGAAAGATTCCCTCTAGCAAGTCTGCAACCTATCTCTTCATGGGTCTTGTCACTGATTCTGGTCGTTTCCAGTATGATGCCGAGCCATCCACTTTTGAACTTGCTGCTAAACTTGTCTCTTATGGAGTTGACTATAAGACCTTATATAACAACAGGTATCAGCAGAACAGCCGTGATCTTCGCTATCGTTCCTTCATTTACTCCCACTTTGATTTCTCTGGCAGAGTCAGCTATTGCGTTGTGAAGAAAGAAGACTATCATGCCCTGAACAGGACTCAGGAAGAAGCCTCTGGAAAAGTCAATCTCCTTGCCTTATTAGACCATCATCCGATCTGGGCTTTATTCACCGAGCAGGAAAACTCAACGGTCCGTGTTGAACTGCGCTCCAATGGTTTCTACAATGTCCAGCTCGCCGCCGTTAAATTCAATGGTGGCGGACATCTTGCTGCCAGTGGGTGCACGCTGTCCTCTTTAGACATCATTCCCCAGGTCTTAGAAGCCCTGAACCAGCTTGAGGAAATCCATGGAAAATAAAACGATCCTGGAAGAAAGGATCACAGCTGTCAAAGAGGCCGGAAAAGAAATCCAAAAAATCTATAAGGAAGGATTCTCTATCTCCTATAAAGAAGATGACTCTCCTGTTACCAATGCGGATTTAGCCTCCAATCAGATTATCCGAAATCATCTTTCCAAGTTCAAAGACATCGCTTGGCTCTCAGAAGAAAGCCAGGATGATTTATCCCGTTTAGAAAAAAGAGAAGTCTTCATCGTTGATCCTTTAGACGGCACTGAGGACTTTGTTCGGAAAGATGGATCCTTTGCTGTAAATGTCGCTTACGCCGTGGATGGAAAGCCAGTTCTTGCCGTCATCGGCGTTCCAAGGAAAAACTCCTATGCTTATGCTATCAAGGGAGAGGGTTCCTACTATGTCGATGAAAACGGCAAAGAAACCAAGCTTGCTGTCTCTTCTCGGAAAGAGAACCTAGTTAGGCTGATTTCTAAGACTCACAGGCTAAATTCCGAAGCACAGATAAAAGAAAAATATTCTTCCAAAATCACAGAAGTCCTTGCTATCGGTGCTTCCCTAAAAGGAATCGCCTTAGCCGGAGGAAGAGGCGATATCTCCATCCGTTACACGAAGCACACCAAAGAATGGGACGTCTGCTCCAGGGACTTAATTGTCAAAGAAGCGGGTGGTATTTTCTTAGATGGCATCGGCAACGAATTCACCTATAACCGAAAAGACGTCTACAACCAGAATGGTTATTCGATGTTCAACTGCAAAGAAAACAAGGAGCTCAGGCTAAAATGAAAAAGACCTTTCTCTTCCTTCTTCTTTCCTCACTTCTCTTAACAGGATGTACAGAAAATTCAGCCTCCAACCATAATCCGGATTCTTCGATCCACAATTCCATCTCAGAAAAGGCAACCGAAGAGAAGCCGTCCCTTTCGGAAACTCCCACCTTTTCCACTCCATCGGATAATCCTTCTTCCTCAAAACCGGAAGAAAGCGCCTCTTCCAAGGACACTTCTGGAAACAAACCGAAGACTGTCACTGTTTTCTCTATCAATGATATTCATGGCTCTCTGGAACCCTATGTAGATCCAGATTATGGAAACAAAGAACTTGGCATTGCAAGACTTGCTTACGCCATCAAGAACGATGAAGATTACGATCCAAACACTTCTATCATCCTTTCTTCTGGAGATTCCTGGCAGGGCGGATACTTAGCCCATGAAGACAGGTCTCTGACCGATAAGCTCTTAGGAGAGCTCGGAGTCAAAGCAAGGGCAGTAGGAAACCACGAATTCGATGCTGGTTTAGACAAAAGGGAGGAAAGGAGCAAGAAAGCACCTTATCCCTACCTTGGTCTCAACATTGTCAACAGCAAGGAAGAAATTCCTTCCTTCAGGAAGAAGAGTACTATCATCGACCAAGGAAATGTCCGCTATGGTGTCATCGGTGTCATCGATTCCGATATTGAAAACACCATCAGGGCAGGAGCAAGGGGTGAATACACCTTTTCGGATTCGAGGACTCTGATTTCCAGCGAAAGGGATGCCCTTTATCAACAAGGATGTGATCTTGTTCTTCTCTCTGCCCACGCGGATAAAGATTCAAGATATATCCAAAGCATTGGAAATACGTTTCTTCCAAATAAACTGAATGGTATCTTCGGTGGACATAGCCATCGCTTCCAGAATGTAAAAGTCGGAACCCATCAGATTCCGTATGTCCAAGGCGGATGCAATTCCAGAGGCTACGCAAAAAGGACCTTCGACTTAACAGCCAAAAAGGCAACAAAAGAATACTACGTCAACGCAAGCATCTACTACAACACAAGTGATTCCTTATGCCAAAGAGATATCCTTAATACCTTAAAGGATGCGAATAGCGCTCACCCAACTCATGAACTAGCCACCTTTCAAGACACTTTGCGGAAAGGAAACGAGCTCCGTAACTTCATTCCGCAAGTCAGGATCGACTATGGAAAGAGCCAAGGACTCGGAGAAGAAAAGACTGGCAGAAAGATCGTTGCCCTTCATAACTTAGGCGGTATTCGCTCCTCGATTCCAGAAGGAGTCAGGACAGAGAAAGAGCTCTTCAAATTTTCTCCGTTTGACAACCTGGTTGTCAAAAGCAGGGAAGTCAAAGGCTCTCAGATTCGCTCCAGCATCGGAAAAGACACTGGAAATAACGTGACAGGCTACTACTGTTATCGGGTCGAAGGAAAAGCAGCTCTGGATTCTAGCGCTACCTATGATGTCATCACAATAGACTTTGTCGCGACTAGCAGTTATTGGAAAGGAGATAAGCCTTTCCTGAACATCACTCAGGATAATTCTGAATTATTCATCCGGGATAGGTACAAGAATTATTTCTTATCAAAAGGAGACAATCCAGTATTCTCTGCTTCGGACTTTGCATAAGAAGCAACTTATCAAATCAATCAAAAAGCCTAGGCATGATACCTAGGCTTTTTCCATATCTTATCCGACAGATTATTTCAGTTTTGCAGTTTCTTCAGCAGCCTTTGCAAAGCTCTCTAATCCTGCATCCGTCAGAGGATGCTTCACCAGCTTGACCATGACCTTATAAGGGATGGTTGCGATATCAGCGCCTAAGAGAGCACAGGTCTCTACATGGGCAACATTCCGTATGGATGCACAGATAATCTTTGTCGTATATCCGTTTGCTTTCTTTAAGGTGACTAAGTCTTGGATCAGTTTCTTGCTGTCCCATCCGTTATCATCTAATCGTCCTAAGAACGGAGAGACATAAGTAGCTCCGGCTTCCCTTGCCAGAAGAGCCTGGCTGACAGAAAAGCAAAGGGTCCTATTTGTCGGAATACCTTCCTTATGGAGAACAGAGCAGGCCTTGAGGCCATCCATTGTAATCGGAAGCTTAATGACAATATGTTTCGGATCTAATTTATAAAGCTCGTGACCTTGTTTAATCCTGTTTTCACTATCATTGGCAGTGACTTCTGCAGAAATCGGACCATCCACCATCTTGACGATTTCGCTGATGATATCCTTCTGCTTCCTTCCTTCTTTTGCAATCAGAGAAGGATTTGTGGTGACTCCCTTAAGGAAGCCCCATTCACTGCCTTCCTTGATTTCCTTCAGATTAGCGGTATCGAGAAATAAATCCATAATCTATGATCTCCTTTCGAATATTATAGTTCACTTTCTATAGGATTGGTGCCTGCGGGTTGTTTCCGTTGTTGGTAAAGAAGGAGAAGAAGGTCCTTCCACGAAGTGCATTGTAGCGAAGTGCTTTCTTATCATAGGAGTAGTAAGGGCTTGTCTTATCATTCGAATCCCTATTGACTTCCTTCTCAAGCTTCTTATCCAGCTGATTGTATTTTTCCTGGGCAAGAAGCCGCTTTTCTTTCCTGAACTTGCGGAGATAAAGAACCAAGAAATCAAGTTGTCCTTTTACTTTCGCAACATCGCAGGGGACTTCATCGAGAAGTCTTTTCGTATCTTGGAAAGAGTCCGACCTGTTCTTCGGAAGGTATTTATGGTCTTTTTCAAGTTCTTCCGTTATCTGAATCAGTCTTTCATAACGGTCTCTTTCCACAGAGGCCAAAGAGTCAAGAGCGTCAATTGCTTTTCTTTTTGCACTTTTCAGCAGTGCGCGGACAATCAGTCCGGAAATCACGTAAATGGCAATCAGGATGGCAAAGACAATTAATAATATGAGCCAAGGTTTCATTGTTTATCTGCCTTTCACCTATTAAGATAGCCAAGAGAAAAAGAAAAAACAAGAAACGAGTGTTAAAATAAGAAAAAGAAAGATCTATGGACAAACAGTACGCGATTCTCCTTCTTGCCGGGGATTCCTCAAGAAGGAAGGAAAAAGAGAAAAAGCAGTTCATTCTCCTAGGAAAGAAGGAAAGGTTCCTTTTTTCTTTGGATACGTTCTTTTCCTGCTCTTTTTTTACAAAGATTGTCCTTGTCATAAAAAAAGAAGATGAAGAGCATGTCAAACAAAGGACTTCTTCTTATCCAAAAGGCAGGATTCTCTTTGCCTATGGCGGAAAAGACAGAAGTGAATCCGTACGGAACGGACTAAAAAGACTGGATGAGGAACTAGACGAACATTCCTTTGTCTTCATTCACGACGGAGATCGTCCCTTTGTCAGCAAAGAACTTCTCTTCCAACTAAAAGAGAAGGAAAAAGAAGCAGACGCCATTACTTTAATTGACCCAGTCTATGATTCCATCCTTCGGAAGGAGGGGGAGTCCATAGCCTATGTCGATCGGAAAAACGTCTATCTAGTACAAACACCACAAGTGTTTTCTAGTGCAATACTAAAGGAAATCCTCAACGAAAAGAAGTCAGCAACCGATGATTTTCAGCTCGCTTTAGCGAAAGGATTTAAAACCGCTTTCATCCTTGGAGAGAGAAGGAACTTCAAAATTACCGATTCTAAAGATTTGGAAAGGGCAGAAATGCTCTCTTTTGCAAAAGAAAATAAAAAAGATTGATTGTATACACGTTGTTTTTTGGTTTTTTCTATTCTTTTTCTAACAATTGAATTTTAAGGTTATTTGGTGAGAAGACCGAAAATGTAGAAAATTTTCTGAAATTATGTGTTTCTTTTGTATTGTACATTGAGCAATGTCTGATTATGATATATCCTTGGTTAATTTAGGGGTATTACCAAATGATTAAAGTTTCTACATACGGCAAAATAATCAACAAACTCGACTTCGGTTCTGTTGACGAAAGAGCAGAGGAAGTAATCAGCCAGATTGATAACCGCACTGGCGAGGGCAACGACTTCTTAGGCTGGCTTGACTATGCAAGCAAGCTTCCAGAAGAAGAAATCGCCCGCATCGAAGAGGCTGCTAAGAAAATTCGGAAAAACTTTGATTGCTTGATCGTTTGCGGTATCGGTGGTTCCTATTTAGGAGCTCGTGCCGTTATCGAAGCTATCAATGGATTATATCCGGAAGATAAATTCGAGATCATCTTTGCCGGAAACACACTTTCTTCCTGCTACCTGTATCAGATCAGGAAACATGTCGAGAACAAGAAATTCGCTATCAACGTCATCTCCAAGTCCGGAACCACAACCGAGACTGCACTCTCCTTCCGTCTCTTCAAAGAAAGGCTCATCAAGAAATACGGACACGAATATTTAAAGGATGCTGTCTTTGCTACAACCGATAAGGCACGGGGTGCCTTAAAGGCAGAAGCCGACAAAGAAGGCTATGAGCGCTTCGTCATTCCGGATGATATCGGTGGCCGTTTCTCTGTCATCACTCCGGTCGGACTTCTCCCGATTGCCTGCGCTGGCATTAACATCCGTGATTTCATCCAGGGTGTCAAAGACGGCGAAAAAGACTATTCCGGAAAAGACTACAAGACCAATCCTGCCTATTTCTATGGTGCCTTACGTTATTTAAGGAACAAGGAAGCTAAGATTGCTTCTGAAAGGTTTGTTTCCTATAACCTCCAGTTCAAGAGGATTACCGAATGGCTCAAGCAGCTCTTCGATGAATCCGAAGGAAAAGAGTTCGAAGGCTTATTATGCTCTTCTGCAACCTTCACAACCGATCTTCATTCTATGGGACAGTTCATCCAGCAGGGTACTCCTTCCTTATATGAAACTATCCTGCATACTTGCACTCCAAGGAACGATATCGTCTTCCCGAGCGACAAAGAGAACTTAGATAATCTCAACTACTTAGCTGGCAAGACCGTTTCTGAAGTCAATGAAGTCGCCTTCAAGGCAACCTTAAAGGCTCATACCGATGGTCATACTTCCGCCGTTGTCCTTGATATTCCTAAGAGGGATAGCTACAACATGGGCAACCTCTGCTACTTTTTCTTCCGTGCCTGCGCATTCTCTGCCTACCTTCTGAACGTCAATCCGTTCAACCAGCCAGGTGTCGAAATCTACAAGAAGAACAGGTTCAAGCTCTTAGGAAAGCCTGGATATACCGATAAGTAACCAGGAAAATTCGTTTGTCAGAGGATTTTGAAGGCGATTTTGAATCGCCTTCAAAAATTCTCTTGATAATAGCAAAGTACTTTGATAAAATATCAAAGCGCTGAAATTCGGCGGATGCTTAGCTCAGCTGGTTAGAGCATCGCCTTTACACGGCGGAGGTCAGGAGTCCGAATCTCTTAGCATCCACCATTCTTCTTCAGCGAAGTCGATTCCTTCTGTGGGCGGTTAGCGAAGCGGTCAAACGCGGCAGACTGTAAATCTGTTCCTTCGGGTTCGGTGGTCCGAATCCACCACTGCCCACCACTTAGGTTGTACCATTCTCGTAAGAGGATGATTCAATAATTGAAGCACTGCTTGGGGCATAGCCAAGTGGTAAGGCAGCAGACTTTGACTCTGCTATGCTCTGGTTCGAATCCAGATGCCCCAGCCATTGTCTGTCTACTACAAAGTGCTTCAGTTGTCCGTATCCGGCATTGATGACTCGTTAGCTCAGTCGGTAGAGCACTTGACTTTTAATCAAGGGGCCATGGATTCGAGTTCCATACGAGTCACCATCTTCGCCCGGGTGGCGAAATCGGTAGACGCACAGGATTTAAAATCCTGCGGACCAAACCTCCATGCCGGTTCGATTCCGGCCCCGGGCACCATTAGAACTCTAATCAGCACGAAAGTGCTGATTTTTTTTGTGATTTAAATGACTTTTTATTGTTTTTTCTATACAATAGTAAAAACGGAGGAACGATACGTGAACGAATTTTTCTTAACTAGGCGGGATGGATTCCAGATTTCGGTTCTTTACTCTCCGATTGACCATCCGAAAGCACTTGTGCAGATTGTCCATGGTGCTTGGGAGCACAAAGAACGTTATAAGCGGCTCATCCAATTACTCAATGAAAACGGATATTCTGTCATTATCCATGATCAAAGAGGACATGGAAAGAGCGTCAACGAACATCATCCGCGTGAAAACAGGAAAGATGTCGATGAGAGGATCGAAGATATTTTCCAGATCAGCTCTTATATCAAGGAGCAGAATCCGGGAAAGAAATTATTCCTTCTGGGTCATTCTATGGGTTCTAGGGAATCCCGTTTATACTTACGCAAGCATGATCAAAGGATTGATGGATTGATTTTAACTGGTGCTCCGAATCCTCAGCCTGCTGGCAGATTTGGCCGGTTCGTTTCTAAGCTCTGCTATCTCAAAGGTGGTAAGCACGGCCATGCAAAGCTCTGTAAGAAGAGGTCTGGACTCGATGATGATCTGACAAAGTGGCTGAGCTATTCTCCGGAAAATATCAAGAAGGCACAGGAAGATAAAGAGGAGCTCACAACTTTTGATAATCAAGGCTATGGAACAAGGTTCAGGATGGCTTATGAACTGACAAAACACAAAAAATTCGAGGGCAAGAACAAAGAACTTCCAATTCTTTTTGCCTGTGGAAAAGATGATCCAGTGACTGGATACGAAAAAGGAAGGCAGAAGTCAAAAGCCAGGCTGGAAAGAGCCGGATATAAGAACATCAAACAGAATCGTTATGAGAAGAGGAGGCACGAAGTCTTGAACGAAAAAGACCATGCCATTGTCGATAAAGACATTCTCGATTTCCTCTCCTCTCATTGCTAATCATATTTCTCAGTTTCTTCTTTAAGAAGTGCTATAATCCTAAAGTTAATTCTTAGGATACGAGGTTTACTATGAACGAAGAAAACAAAAAAGCCACAACAACAGTCATTGATACTGCAGTAGCAAAAGCTGAAATCGAAGCCCACATCGAAGAAGTCCTTGATCGTCTCCGTCCGTTCCTTCAGCGGGAAGGCGGCAACATCGAACTGGATCATTTCGATGACAACGATGGAACACTCTATGTCCGTAGGACCGGTGCTTGCAATGGATGCTACCTTGCCTCCAGTGATGTCACGGATACTTTCGAAGTCGTCATTCTCGACGAAGTCCCAGAAGTCAAACACGTTGAACTGATTCAACCGAAACAGGATTCTCTCGAAGACCTTCTTCAGCGTTTAAAGGATGAAGAACAGGCCCAGAAAGAGCTCGACGAATACAACAAAACGCATAATAACAACAATCAGTAACGGATGAAAAGAAGGGTATCGAGGCGATACCTTTTTTTCATTGCTATTGTTTTGGTTTCAGAATATAATGAGTATGTAAAAAGCAAAACTGTCGTAAGGCAGTGACGCAAAGCTATAGGGTTTTATGCAATAAAACAGCCAGTTGCCAAAACTTGCATCTGCTGTTTTTTTGTATTTACCCCTGTATGCTGAATCAAGGTAAAAAAGGAATCATACGAATTATCGGCGCAACAAGTAGGACACTCATTTGCCTGTGTTCCACTTTTACAATGACTGCTGCTTGGTTTCTGACAAAGAGAACTGTTACAGCAACCGCCGGTCAGTTCCAAGCTTTCAAGGAAAACGGAGTCATCGATAGAGTTGAAATTTACCAGGAAGCCGGGAATCAAGATACCGGAACTCCCTATATCTTTAATTCGACTCCTTCCTATACCCATTATTTTTATAATGACGGACAGGACGCAGGAAGTATGCCAAACAGGTTTGTATATGATGGAAGGCGTCAGAATTCCAACGCTACGAGGCTGTATCTTTTCCGTGTAAGAGATGAAAAGAAAGACGAAGCCGAGTTAGAGAGGTCCATCGAGTCTTTGACAAACGAGAGCCAGGAACCGGGTAAAGGCGGAAACGGAACCAATGGTTCGCTAGTTTTATTAAAATCCGTATCATCCAGTGACGCTAAAAGCTCTTCGAAGATACAGCCTGCTAATCCGATTTCAAGCCAGGCAGGAAAGAACTCCCAGAGTTCTGTCCTTAGCTATCAGATCAAAACTTTTGATTCCTCTCCGATCAATAGTTCCAGGGAAACTACGGACAGGAAGAATGTGTTTGATTCTGTTGACAGCGTATCCTTTGTAAATCAGGAGAAAGACACGGATGGTACCTTGCTTAATGCTTATTCCTATACTTCTTCTTCCTTGTCTGTGTTCAATAACAAAGCGAGTGGTGACACAACAGCAAGGGTACAATCCTATCTTGCTGTTGTCTGCCACTACAATATCCCTGTCATTGAGTATATTTATAATATTAATATCGGTAATGATGCCTTGAACGCGGATACGATTACTTTCACTTCCGATTGGTACTTCAAAAGGAATTCCTAATGCGTATGAAAAAGAAAGCAAAATTAATTCCTTATGTTCTCTTTTCCTCTCTTAGGATGATTCTGGCCTCTATGGCTTTGTCTCTAGCATGGTTTGTTTCACTGGCTAAGCTTGATCCAACAGGAGATGCCAGTGCCACCGGTGCTTATTTTGCCTATGGAAATGGCTCCCAGGAAAAGCCTTTTGGTATTTCCCAGCCCCGTCACTTATACAATCTTGCCTGGCTTCAATACATGGGGAAGTTCAATAAGACGGACAGCGATACTGGTAAAAAGAAGACCTATTATTTTGAACTGGCAGGAGATATTGATAGGACCGACTATGCGCTCCCTCCGATTGGGACAAAAACTTATCCGTTTATTGGAAGCTTTAACGGCAATAGTCATAAAATTACTGGCCTTACTATTTCAAATAATCTAGACGATTTCCATCAGCGTCCTTATAGCGGTGTCAAGGTATCCGATTTCCCGGAACAGATAAACATTGTCGGCTTTTTCGGTGTGGTCGGTAGTTACGAAAACACTGCTGGAATCAACTACGATACCTCGGCGAACCAGATCGTTGATACTGGACTCGTAGATTTAACAGTGAAATCCTCTTCCAGGACGACCTTGGCTGGATTAGCAGCTGGATATGTTAACGGCAAGCTTCAAGGTGTAGCGGTTAACGATTTATCTTTCCAGTTCAAACAAAACACTTCTCCAACAACTATTACCAATAATCTTTCGGATTATTCCCTCGTCGGATATGTCAAAGACAAAACCTATCTTCGAGAAAGGGAAAAATCAACAAGTACGACAAATGCACCTTCTATCGATAATCCGGTTGCCGGACAAGGCGATGGTGAATGGGGATCATCCATCGATAGGCGTTCAAGGTTTAAGAACCTTCATCAGAAATATATAAACGCAGAGTTTCCAACCTATACTACTTATGAGGAAGTAAAGTGGGACAGCAGTACATCCAGTTGGACTCCCATCACTTCCACAAAACCAAAACCGGAGCCGACGAAAATAGATGGCAATTATTATTTTGTAAGCAGCGATACAGGGACAGATAGTAAGGGCAGCAGTGTTAAAACTGCATCTTATACTTTTGCAGCAGATACATCATATTACACTGTCAGATCTAATGGCAATGTCAGAGATAAACGAGATAGCGATCCTTATGTCGGTCTATCTGGAGAACTTTCAAGTGCGAATTATACCTATCTTAAGCGTCAGATTACAGACATTGGGGCAAAAGATGCTTTTATTCTTTCAGATAAAACAGGAACAAACTATCTTTCTGCAACAAGGTCTAACCGATATTCTAATGCTCCTCAAGCATCCCTGATAAATACAACAAATAAAAAAGATGCAATTCACTTGTACCTCGATGAAAACAATAATCAGCTTTACTTTTCATTAAACGATAGGATTTTCTATATTGGTGCTGCAGGTACCGGACTAACAGTATCAAGAAATAGCCCCTCAAGCGTATGGACATACGATAGTGCACATTCCTTGCTTGTTTCAAACGGACAATATTTGGTATTCGACGGATTAAGTTGGACAATCTTTTCAACAACAGAAAATGAGATAGTTTTCGATTATGACTCAGTAAACAATTCCAGGGGCAGCTATATTTTCAGCCAAGGTAACAATTATAGGTGCTTGCCTGATGATAAAACTGCTTTTATGGGCACAACAACAGACAAAAGTAAGGCTGCCAAATGGATTATCGACAAGGATAATGGCAACAAGATTTATGCTTTAGATGGAACTGCAAAATATTATCTTTACTATAAGAATCAAGGAAGCCGGTGGAGTCCCCGGTTGATTCCCTTTGTCACACCAAATATAAACGCCTCCTCGAACCAGTCAAGCTATATTGTCTGGGAACCAAACCATTTTGTTGCGACCTATCAATCCTTATGGGGTTCCGATAACTACAAACTGTACTATACTGCTCAGTTGAGTGATTATGGTCATTGGAGTAGGAACACTAGCCAAAATTGCTCCGTCTCCGGTACTTCTGGTACTTTAAAATACCAATGTCAGAAAATTGATTCACCTTCCTCTTCCTTCACGGATTCAACTGATGTTATTGAAACTCGGAATAAGCTTAATCCGACCTATTTTCCATTAACATTCGATGAAACAAGCACCTCTCCTTCCGACAAAAACACTGGGTATGTCGTTAGTGGCGCCAAATACAAGGACAATGATTCCCAAAAAGACTCTATCGGTGATATCCGAGTTGCTAGCGCCTACAAGACTTCTCGCTCATCTTATGTCAAAAATGGAAATGACCTCTATCAGTCTTGTGTTAGTGGTAAGACATTTTCCGATTCCAATTTCTTTGCCTATACTATCAAGCAAAATTCATCTGAAGCATCAAGCGACAACATAATCAAAATTGGAGATCCGATAAATAAGCAGGAAAACACATCAGGCTATACAAGCTATTCCACACTTGGGTTTAAGAAATATTATCGTTATATACTTAATGAAGCTTCGGGATCACGAGTTGCGAGGGGAAATCTTCTCACTGCCGACAAAATTGCCTATGGACTGCATTTCAGGAATGCAGAAATCTCCAAGAACAACCTCACAACAGTCGATTATGCAAAAATAAACGGGCAGGAATATTATGGTTATCAGCTTCCGAATAATGCTATCGACTTCAACTTAAAAGGAGAAGGATACATCAACTTCTTCGCCGCAACCTATTTTTATCAATCAGGATACACCAATTGGAAAACAACTTATAACAACTGCTTCTTTTCCCTGCATGTCATCGAGCGTGACGGAAACACAATCAATTCGATTAAGGAAATATCTAAAATCTATCAGAATCAAAGTGCATCAGTAGACAAGGCACAGCCTTCCTACGTATACGAATACACAGACGGAACAACGGATACTGGTGTAAAAGACTCCTCTGGAAATTTCATTCCTGGAACGAAAGGGACTCTTCTATTTGACACACGTGTTCTTACAAATCCAGATTTAGATGAAGAATGGGTGAACAATGCAGCTTATTATTTCGAAATTCCAGTTAACAAAGGAGAATTTGCGCTTGGATCTGTTTCCGGGAAAAATAAAAACGGCGCCTATCTCAGGTATCTCGATATCGGAGCAGGAAATAAGGACGACAATAACATCACAATAGAAGAACATACAGAAATCGAAGTTAAGACTTATGCTTATCCTTATGGAGTTGATTTCCACTCCTTCACATCATCTGCTACAGAGAAAGATAGTTATTCCGATATAGAAGGTGGAAAGAGCTCAGCTGTCCGTATTTCTTCCGTCTCTGGAAATGGAACAGAATTCCAATTTAGCTATTCATCAAGTGATAGGAGTACGATACTAAATGTCACCGGCCCACCAAGTTCATGCAAAGGCACTTACCTAAGTCCAGGTGTTTTGCTTCAAAACAGTGGATCTGATCTTGATGTAGTTGAAAGTGACACAACACACAAAGTAGTCATCGATAAACTGACAAAATATTCTCTCCCTGATTCTGACAATGCCACTTCACTCAAGGGAACAAGTCAGATAACGATGACAGTTGATGGAAAAACATCGACTCGTGAAGAAACCGAAACCATTAGCCTAGAATGCACAACAGCAGAAGCAAAGAACATCCTCGAATTCAGTAATGATTCTGGTGAGAAACTATTCACTATCGACTACTCGATTGTAAAACAGAAAAAGGAGAACACGGGAACTGGTACATCGGAATGGACTTACGATGACCCAATCGAATTAGTACTTTTCTACAATCCCAAAACCCGAAGGTATCATGTTTCCTTCGTCGGAAAAGATACTTCACTAGAAATCATGGCATCAATGAGCTACTTCAATTCAAGCCTCACAAGGGATAATAGTACATCTGGATTTGCAGGAGTCAGGATTGATAACTATAGCACAGAAAGGACGATTGATTTAAATAAAACCTATGCGTTCGAAGCAAAAACGTCAGCCTAATCGCTGACGTTTTTCTTTTCTGATAATTTGAAAGTGCTTGGCAAGAAATATTTTTTAGCTTCTTGCAGAAGACCTTCTTGCTTCAGATATCCGAAGAGAACAGAAAGAGCATCATTCCTATCGCTATCCTTGAGAGAAACAAGACTCTCAAGGGCAGTCATCTCTTCTTTAATCTTCTTCTCGTTTTGCCTTAAAAGACGAATTTTGAGTTTTGGAACAAGACTATAGAGAACAAGTTCGACCGGATTTGGTTCTTCTCCATCATTGACCGTATCTTTCCTTTCCTGATAGTCGTTCATCCTCTCTGGATAGGCAGCTAACAATTTTTCATTAATTTCAGTATCCTTCATTTTTGTTTTTCTTTCCCGTGTGTAGGATTGTAACACAAGAAAGGTAAGAATTAAGTTTAGTTTTTGCGCAGTAACCTCTTATCTGTGGTAAAATTTTCATGGGAGAAAATAATTCATGAATACAGAAAAGAAATTCATTGTCGAAACCAGTGCACATCATATCCATGTCACTCAGGAAACTTTAGAAAAATTATTCGGAGAGGGAGCACAGCTCACTGTCAAAAAATACCTTTCCCAGCCTGGACAGTTCGCATCCAACCAGCGTCTTGATATCATCTATCATGCCACTATCAAGGACAAGAAGACCGGCGAGAGGGTAAAGAAGGATTTCACCATCAAGAACAGGTCGATCTTAGGACCAGTCCGTAAGTTCAACCAGGTTGAGATTTCCTTAACCGAAGCTCGTTCCTTAAAGGCTATCGTTCCGATTCGTGAATCCGGAAGGATTGAAGGTTCCTGCCCGGTTACCTTAGTCAATCCGCTGAACGGAAACTCTGTTGATATTCCGGAAGGAAGGATTGTCGCAAAGCGTCACATCCACAGGACTCCTGCTGATGCCGAAGAATTCGGTGTCAAGAGCGGAGACATCGTCGCTGTTAAGATTGTTTCTGCCAATGGACGCAGCGCTATCTTCGGAGATGTCGTTATCCGTGTCAGCGAGAAGTTCTCTTTAGCTAGGCACATCGATACCGATGAATCCAATGCAGTCGGTGGAAATGCTACTGGCGTCTATGGAACTTTAGTCAAAGTCGATTTCTAGTTCCTCAGAAAGAAAATGCCGAATTTTCTCGCTCATTCTCTAGTTGCTAAGCGAGTAATGGCAAAGGAAGGAAAGAACGACAGCGGCTTCCTTGCCAGCGATACCGAGGATTTCTTCATCCTTGGTTCCTTTGGTCCGGATGCTCTTTTCTACGGAGGACTTCTTCCGCAGAACGGATTACACCTTGGCTATGCAAGGAAGAAAATCGGAAACAAGATTCATAAGACCGATGCCAAAGACTACTTCCGTTTGCTTGTCAATGAAGTCTACTCGATTGATGATGTCAAGAGCCGGAGACAGTTCGAGGCTTTTACACTCGGACAGTTATCCCACTATCTTCTTGATAGTATTGCTCATCCCTATATCAGGTATGAGTCCGGTTTTGATTCCAATGGCCGAATCACAGGCAAGTTCCATTATGAGCATGCCCACTTCGAATCGAGGATTGATGCTGCCCTTGGAAAAAAGTATGGCATCAGCTATTATCTCGAACCAGACCACTTCCCAGTCTGTTCCAAGAAAGAAGTACTGAGCTGTTTAGAGAAGCCTTATGATGATGTCTTGAAATCCAGGCTGAAATTAAAAAGACTTCCGAAGCATTACTACTCTTCTTGTATCAAGAACTGGATCAGCATTTATAAGCTATCCAATAAAAAAGGAAAGTTCTTCACTTTCTTGTATGGAAAGAGCCGGCTCGGCGCTATTCGTACACCAAAGGATGTCGATAGGAGTGTCTTAAACGAAGAAAAACAGGACTGGAAGAACCCCGTTACCGGGGAAATCCACAACGAATCCTTCATTCAAAGGCACGCTAAGGCGACAGAACTGACCTGTGCCTGCTACAAAGATCTCAGGAAGCAGGGATTCAACTATTCTGTTATCAGCAAATACTTAGATGGCCTTGACTACTACGGAAAGGCTATCGGAAGCAAAATGACGATCTGGAAAGAAAAAAAGGCGACGGATTAACGCCGCTTTTTTCTTTTCCATGAGACAGCGCTTAACTATTCTTAAAGAGATTAATTAGTGCTATAATTCTTTCACTTGAAAGAAAGCCCCTCAAATTCCTTTCAAGGTGAAATCCAAAGGAGAAATAAAGTGGAAAAAAGGAAAAACCTATTCACCTCTGAATCTGTTTCGGAGGGGCATCCGGATAAGCTCTGCGACCGGATTGCCGATGCTATTTTAGACGCCAGACTCGCTAAGTCCCCCTCTTCCCGTACAGCCGTGGAAGTCAGGGCTACCAGAGAAAGAATCATCATCTCCGGAGAAGTCTCTTCAGATGTCAGCGTTGACTATGAAAAGATCGCCCGTGATGTCGTCCGTGAAATCGGCTACACCACACCAGAAAGCGGAATCGGTGCCGATACTAGGAAAGTAGAAGTCTATATCGACCAACAGTCTCCGGATATTGCACAGGGTGTCGACTCCTCTCTTGATCTTCATGAAATCGGAGCCGGTGACCAGGGTATCAGGTTCGGATATGCTACAAACGAGACCGAAAATCTTAGGCCTCTTCCTTTAGTCATGGCTCATAAGCTTGTCCGCTATGCAACAAATCTGCGGAAACAAGGTGTCCTCGACTTTGCACGTCCAGACAGGAAGAGCCAAGTCACTATCGATTACAGTGACAAAGATCCGAAAGTCAATGCTGTTGTCTTCTCTTGCCAGCATAAACCAGACACTGACAGGGAATACCTCCGCAAGACCATCAAGGAAAAAGTTATCTTACCGGTTATTGATTCTTTCCATATCAACCGAGATGGCTTAGAGGAATTCTATATCAATCCGACTGGACGTTTTGAAATCGGTGGTCCGAAAGGCGATACTGGTCTTACCGGACGCAAGATAATTGTCGATACTTATGGAGGCTCTGCTCCGCATGGCGGAGGAAGTTTCTCTGGCAAGGATCCGACCAAAGTCGATCGTACTGCCGCTTATGCTGCCCGTTATGCCGCTAAGAACATTGTCGCTGCAAAGCTCTGTGATAAGTGTCTTATTGAATTAAGTTATGCTATCGGTGTTTCAAAGCCGGTCTCTATTTCTGTTGAGACCTTTGGAACCGAACATGTCGATAAAGAGAAAATCTTAGCAGCCTTATGCAACGAAGAAATCTTTGACTTTACTCCAGGAGGAATCATCAAGTCCTTCTCTTTGACAAAACCTTCCTTCCGTTATCAGGATTTAAGTGCATACGGACACTTCGGACGTCCGGATCTCAATCTCCCTTGGGAGAAGCTCGACAAAGTCGAAATCCTGAAGAGATTCTGTTTCTAATCCTTCCGAAATGGAAACCAAGAAATCCAGGGAACAGGAGAAAACGCCGTTCCTCGACGCCTATAAAGCATACCTTGAGTCAGATCCGGTTCCTTTTGATGTGCCTGGACATAAGCTCGGTAGTTTTGAGACCGACTTATCGAGAAAACTATCTCCCTGTTTTAGTAAGTATGATGCGAATGCTCCCATCGGACTTGATAACCTCTACCATGCCAAAGGAGTCATTAAAGAAGCAGAGGATTTAGCAGCGAAAGCCTGCCATGCCGATCATTGTCTTTTCTCTGTGAATGGAACAACCGGTGCCATCTTAACAAGGTTCAGGAGTACGCTTCATGCCAAAGATAAGGTCATCAGGCCAAGAAACATCCATAAATCTGTTGTAAACGGTCTTATTCTTTCTGGTGCAACTCCGATTTTCGTCAATCCATTTATCGATGAGGAACTTGGTGTTGCCTGTCAGAGGAGAAGGGATGATTTGATTAAGGCAAGGGATGAGAACAAGGATGCGAAAGCAGTCTTTATTATCAATCCTACCTATTTCGGCATCACTTCGGATTTGAAAAAGATTGTAGAAGAAGCCCATAACCGGAACAGGATTGTCAGGTGTGATGAGGCCCATGGTTCAAACTTCTATTTTTCTTCTAAGCTTCCTGTCTCTGCAAGGCAAGCCGGTGCGGATATCACCGCTAGGAGCAGGCATAAGAATTCGGGTTCTCTGACTCAGACCTCTCTCCTTCTTGTCAAAGGAAAACGAATCGATAGGTTTGAGGTCAAGCGGGCTTTTGCAAGGTTCTCCTCGACTTCTCCTTATCATCCTTTAATGGCTAGCCTTGATGCTGCTAGAAAGGAAAGGGCTCTTCAAGGCAAGGAAATTCTCGATCGTTGCTTGGAGCTTTCCAAATATGCAAGAGAACATCTGAACAAGATTCCAGGCATTCACGTCTATGACAAAGACTATATCAAGAAATGGAATACAACCGGGGTCTTTGATATTGATCTAACAAAGCTTGTCATTGATGTCCGCGGTCTTGGCAGGTTTGGCTATGATGTCTACAAGGAAATCCGTAAGGAAGCCAATATCCAGCTAGAACTTGGAGAGGTCTCTGTCGTTCTTGCCGTTGTCGGACCTGGAACCAAGAAAGAACACATCGATAGACTCATTCAGGCTTTTGAAAGACTAAGCAAGGAACATTATAAAGAAGGCAAGAAGCTCTCGGTCCTTCGTTACTGCTATACCTATCCAATCAGGAGAAGGATACCTCGGACCGCCTATGATGATCCTTATAAGATTCTCCCTTTGAAAGATGCAGTTGGAGAAATCTCAGAAGAGACAATCAGGGCTTATCCTCCGGGAATTCCGATTATCCTTCCTGGAGAAGAAATCTCCAAGGATACCATCACTAGGATTAACTTCTATAGGCGAGAAAAAGGCCAGATTCTGAAAGACACAAAGGAAGGCTGCATCAAAGTCGTTGTTCGATAATCTTAAAAAGGAAGTCGGAATTCCGACTTCCTTTTTTCTTTGCTCCCCTTTAAAAAAGAAGCTATCTACGCTATAATAATAGCAAGAAAGGGGTTACAGCCTATGGAAATCAAATACATATCCAAAGACGTCTCCGTTACTCCGGCAAGGAAGAGCAGCACAGAAGAAAAGCTAGCGAAGTTCAGCCGTTATTTTCGGAACAGGGACTCCATCCGTACCGTTGTTACCATTAAGGTTCTCTCCGAACGTCAGTTATCCGCAGAAGTCTCAAGGCAGGCAGGAACCGTTTATCTCCGTGCAAAGGCAATCGATGCCGATTACTACAATGCCATCGACAGAGTCGTTGAAAAGTTAGAAGGGCAGAGGCGAAAGAGGAAGACACAGTTATCGAAGAACAATAAGAAGAATAAGCCGTTCAATGATTATTTCGAAAGGGAAGCCATTCAAGACTCTTCCTTAGAAAAAGCAGATTTCGAGGTCGTAAAGCGGAAGTCATTATCCTTGGCTCCAAGGGACAAGGATGAGGCTCTTGCACGAAGGGATGCTCTTGGTCACTCCTTCTTCATCTACCTGGATTCCTCTACTGGTCTCGTGAATGTTCTTTATGAACGTGACGACCATAGCTATGGTGTCATCGAAATCGACAAATAAAGTCGAATAATCCATCGATTTTCATCCGCGTTCCGTCTAGAAAGTCTGTATAATAAAGGTATATGATCAAACTCATAGCTACAGACTTAGACGGAACGCTTTTTTATCCGAAAAACAGGTTTTATGCAAGGCCGAAGAAGAACCGGGTCTTCCTACAGAAATTCATCGATCAGGGCGGTAAGCTTTGCATGGTTTCCGGCCGAAACGTCAAAATCCTTCCCTCTGTCAGGAAAGGACTGAAACGGGATGCCGACTTCATCGGATGCAATGGCGGATATATCAAAGACGAGAACGGATTCCACGATAGGAGGCCGCTTGATAGAAAGAAGAGGATCGAGTTCTACGAAAAGTACCTGCCAGACAAGAATATCCAAGGCTGGGTTCTATTCGATCAGTTCGATTTTCTCTATTTCACAGCTCCCCACAGGAATGCGATATCCAGCATCCTGTATTACACCTATAACTACTTGCGTCTTGCTTTCCGTGAGTTAAGGCTAGGAGATGATAAGAGGTTTGAAAAGAAAAGGTCTTCTTCGGACTGCTTCAAAAGGATGATGATTTTCGGAGTCGGAAAGAAAGCAAAACAGAAAGCCGAAAGGTACTGTGAAAAATGCAAGAAGGAATACGGAGATTTCTTTTCCTTTGCTTCTTCTAGCAGTGCTCTTGAGGTTACGGCTCCAAAGGCCAATAAGGGAGACGCCTTGCTGAAATACTGTGAGAGGCATAACATCAAGCCGGAAGAAGTCCTTGTCTGCGGAGACAGCGGAAATGATTTGACTAGGTTCTCAAAGTTTCCTCATTCCTTTGCAAGGAGTCAGGCCTCGGATAGTTTTAAAGCCAAAGCAAACCATGTCATCAAGCATGTCTGTGACCTGCAAACATACCTGGATAGCCCAGAACTGATGGAAAACGACACCATCAAGGACTGAAAACATTGAATTCCTTTGGAAAAGGGTGCTGTTTTGTCTATAATGAAAAATGTGTGTTTATATTCAATAGGAGCTTAAGACCATGAATAACGAAGAACGTAACGTAAGGACTATCCTTACGATTGCCCGAATCCTTGAATCCACTCTCTGGTATTGTTTACCGAGCCAAAGCAAGGACGGCTTTGATTTAGAAGAACGGAAACAGCGAGGCAAAGCACTGGTTTCTTTGACTCAGGAAGGCACTCCTTTTGCCGTCAATTGCGACCGCAACGGAGATGTCGGAAAGAAGCTGAAAGAAGACAGGCAGTACCTCATCGAGGATGTCTATGGAGATCCCGGACGTATTGTCACTGTTGATATCAACTCCAAGGTCCATGTCGAAGAATCCCTGATTCTTGAATTATTCACTTCCATCGTCAATATCCGCGGCTATCTGGAAGGATTCCTTTCTTCTGCCTTAGCTGCTCTGAAACAGCAGAACAAATTAGATGATTCCTTCGAACAGTTGATCAGGACTGATGTCCGCTACTATCACGCCTTTGCCGGAAAGATTTCCTGCATTCTGATTGCCAATAAGTTCAGGGAACTGAATAAGAATGTCCAGACTTATGCTGAGAGCTACTCTAAGAGCCATGGCGGAATCAATCCGAACCAGGATACAGAATTCGATGTCCACAATGATCCCTCTATCCGTAGGCTTGAGAACGAATTCCATGAACTCAACCAAGACAGGGTCAATGTCCTCAACACCTATGGAGATCATGATGCTGACTTCGTCTATGCACGGAACCAAGTCTACTCCGATGCTGATATCTTCACTGGAAAGAAGCAGACCACGAATATCAATGCTTTCTTCGATAGGTTTACTTCCTACTTCGATGATATCCTGAAAGCAACCAGAAATAAGTTGAACGTCAGGTTTGTCAAAGCCGGTCAGGAAATGGACGCAAATAAAGAAGAGAAGAAAGCCGATTAAAGGAGAATTACGTCATGGAAGAAAAAGAAAAAACAAAGACTCCCGAAGGAAAGAAAAGGTACAAAGGCGAAATCGTCTGGTACTCCATCTTCGGTGCCATCTGGATTGCAGGTCTCGTCTTCGCTATCTTCGGTAGGGTAGCATTCAATGTCGGACATGCTTCCGATAATGTCTTCTACCAGTGGCAGAAAAACTGGGCAAGCGCATGGCACAGGAATGGAGTCATCGACTTCCGTATCTTCGGAACCATCGTCAGGTTCGTGGCTAGGATCGGTATTATCATTGTTGTCAATGCCTATACTGCCAAAGCCAAGAACGAAGAAGCAAAGAAGCGTCGTCTGGAAGAGCGCAAGCGTATCCTTAGGGAAGCTGACAAAGAAAAGTAAATCTGTCTCAAAAAAAGTGCCTCCAACCGGGCACTTTTTTAATACTAAAAAAGTCCGGCAGAAACCGGACTTTAAAAGCAGTTATTCAGCTTTTTCAGCAGCGGCCTTAGCGGCAGCAGCCTTCTCGGCCTTATGCTGAGCCTTCTTCAGAGCTTCGCGTTTGGCTTCTTTGGCAACCTTTTTGTCGCGACGGACTTTCCACTCATCGGCGAAGCCGCGAGCTTCAAATTTTTTCTTTCCCATGATAATTCACCTCAGATAACGTTCACCATTATAGCAAAATAGAGATATTTTTCAAGAGTTATTGTCGCCATGAATAATATTCATCATCTTTTTTCTTATCCACGGTATCCTCTTCTTCATCATGATCAATCGTGAAGACATTCTTCTCATATATTTCAAGGAAAGAATACGGAGAAATTCTTGCCTCCCTATTCCCATCGGAAACAAAAACCTTCTCGTTGACAAAAAGGAAAAGGTTTTCTTTACCATCGATGACAGAGAAGAGCTTATATCCCGCCTTTAAAAGACTAAGTGCTTTTTTTGACCCGATTCTGTTTTCTTCCATTGCTTTTCTATTATAATATTTCCGTGAAGAGAAACCGAGAATATATTCCTTATCTCAGAAATCTTGTCGGACATAAGGAAATCAGGGCAACCGGTGTTACTGCCCTGATTATCAATGAAAAAGAAGAAGTCCTCCTTGAGAAAAGAAGCGACAACTCTCTTTTTTCCTTGCCTGGAGGATCCTTAGACAGGGATGAGACCATTTATGAAGGCAGGCTACGGGAAATCAAAGAAGAAACAGGACTTATCGTCAAAAACGGAATCCTCTTTCAAATCATTTCTCCAAACCATAACAAGGTCACTTATCCAAACGGAGATATTACGGATTATACGAACTTCATTTTCCTGTTCAAAGTGCTGTCCAAAGATTGCCCTTTGAACAAAGAACATGATAAGGAATCCCTCTTTCTGAAGTTCTATCCAATCGATGGACTTCCAAAGGAAGAAGAATTCCTGCTAGGAAGCTATGATCCGATAAGGAAGTACAAGAGAAAAGATTTCTCACTCACGCTCGATAAAAGGAAAGCACAATAAAATGGACGAAAAAGAAAAGAAAAATGAAACGCTGAGCTTTGACGAATACCAGAAGGAAGCCTATGACCTCATCAGCGAAGAAGGCAAAAAGAACAGGGTTCTGAATGGAGTCCTTGGACTCTCCGGCGAAAGCGGAGAATGTGCCGACATCGTCAAGAAAAATTTATTCCAAGGCCATCCTTTCCCCAAGGAACATAGGATGGAAGAACTTGGTGATGTTCTTTGGTATGTCGCAGAGACCGCCAGCGGACTTGGCGTTACGCTCGAAGATGTCGCTAAATACAATCTAGACAAACTTCATCATCGCTATCACGGAAATCATTTCAATGTGAATGATTCCTTACATCGGGAAAAATAATATGAAAAAGCATATTCTTATTTTATTATCCTGTCTTTTCTTAACAGGATGTGATCTTCCTTCTTTTTCTTCCGGAAGCGAAAGTGCTGCTCCAAGTGTCAGTGAAAGCGAGAAGATAACAGTAGAAGTACCTTCCATCAGCGAAGCTCCAAGCATCTCAGAGACCTTAAGCAACGCAACCGTCTCTAATGAGCCATCTGTCAGCGAAGAACCCTCCATTAGCGAAGAAGAAGATCCTTATATCAACAGGAGCGAAGAACAGTTCTACACAAACTATACTCCTGCTGTCAGCTATCAGGACAGTGTCTACCGGACCAAGCACTACTTCAGGAGCGGAGACTTAGGTCCGCTTCCTTATATTCCTCCAAAAGCAGAATACCAGCCGAAATTCGGAGACACCTATATCCGGAACACAGACTACCAGTACACCGATAACGGCAACGGATATTTAGTCTATGACGGCAATGGTAACGTCATTAAGACAATCTACAAAGGCGGTGCCTATATCACACCCGATGATGTCTGCGCCTACGTCATGGCCTTTGGAGACAAGCCAAGCAACTATACATCAGCAAAAAGAGGTGTCTCGCCAAGTACAGATCCTTGGGGCAAATATCTCCGTCTCAACTTCAGCAGCTACTCCAATTCCTATCCCGATGAAGTACATCTCCCAACCGGTGACAACAACGATTACAAATACATGGAAAGGGATATCGGAGGAGCTAGCTACAACACCGGAAAGAAAATCTCGCGAGATACTTTCCGTCTTATCTTCAGTTACAAGAGCGGAAAAGAACTCATTACAGAAGTCAATTCCCGCTATGTCTTCCTCACGGCCGACCATTACCGGACTTTCTACGAATACCTGAACTACAAAGGCGGCTATGGAGAAAACATAACATTTCAGACAAAATACATTCCGACTGTAAACCAAGGGCTTGCTGCTTAAAGCAGGCCTTTTTTCTTTCACTGAAAAAGCCATCCGGAGAGGGATGGCTTTTTCAATCTACTTAGTTGCTTCTTTCGGAAGCTCTGCTTGTTCTGCCGGCTCTCCTTTGTAGAGTGCTTTCAGAATAATCGGAGTAAGGAAGGAACTGACAAGAATCAGAACGAGGGTGTAGACCATAATCTGATTATCGATTAGTCCACCTGCAATACCCTTATCAGCACAGACAATAAGCACCTCTGCACGTGCCATCCTGCCAATACCGACTTTTAAGGAATCCTTGAATTTGAACTTGCAGATCAAGGAACCGCAGCCAGCACCGACAATCTTTCCTAAGAGTCCACAGATAACCCAGATGATACCAAATGCTAAGAACTGAGTCGTAAATTCTTCACCTTGATACCTTGCCATAGCAATGTTAGCAAAGAAGACAGGGGCGAAGATATTATCCGCAATCGTCTCCGTACGATGATCGATATAATGCTGAGCAACCGTATTGGATAAGACAAGACCGATCCTATAAGCGCCAGTGATATCAGCAATGGAGAAATATTCCGCAAGATAGGACCAAACGAAGCAGAAACCTAAGGCTAAGATCGTAATACGGATATGATGCGGATATTTGTTTCCAAGCCAGTTGAAGAAGCGTTTGGCAAGGAATCCGATTCCGATCGTGATTGCGAAGAACAGTAACCTGAAGACAATAATCAGAGAAACACTAGCAGCAGTATTTGTGATATGGGCACCATTGATAATCCTGCCGGCAAAGGTAGAATTATCCCTTCCGCCTTTTCCGCTGGATGCTAAGGAAAGAATCAAGGAGAGAAGAACAATACCGATGACATCATCTAAGATAGCAGCGGAGACGAGTGCTGTTCCAACCGGAGTATCCAGTTTCTTCAGCTCCTTCAGAGTAGCGACAGTAATGGAAACGGATGTTGCAGAGAGGATAACACCATAATAGAGTTCCGAATAGATTTCTGGTTGTCCTTCTGGGGTCAGTATGCCCTCAGGATGAGCGGCAGAAGCAGTGCACTTATTGGTAACAAAGGCAGCTAGGAAACCAAAGAGAAGCGGAACGGCAACACCAAGAAGTGTGATGATGATGGACTGTAGACCCATGGACTTTACTTTCTTCAAGTCGGTTTCCAATCCGGCAGAGAACCTGATGAGAACAACACCAATTTTGGCAAAGAAGTCAAGTCCTGTACCGACATAGGACTTCTGACCATTCATGACCGTGAGCTGGAAGGGGTCATTTGGAATGAAAGTCAGTAATCCGATAACAAGTCCAGCAATCAGGTAGCCGATGACTTGTGGGACATGAATCTTACTCAGCAGCAAAGAGAAAGACTTTGCAAGAATGAGGATCAGACCGAGAATGATTAGTATCTGATACGGCTCATGGCTTGCAGCTAAGAACAGCGAGTTGTTTTGAAACATAATAAAAAAATATCTCCTGTTTTTTATTCTAAAACCATTTTATATACGCGGAAGAGGAAACCCCTTACCTGATGAAAGAAAAGTTAAAAGGAGCAAAAAGGAAACATATATTTGATAAAATCCGTATAATAGATAAGGTTAGAAAAGGAGAAAAACAATGGACAAAGTCTGGAACCTGACTCATATTTACAAAACGCAGGAAGATTTCGAGAAAGATCTCGATTATGCTAAGAAGGTCATCCTTCCCGGAATCACCGAATTAGAAGGCAAACTAAAGAACGAGGAAGACTTAGTTAAATACTTTGATTTAGAACGGAAAGCAAGTGAAGTCCTTAATCATCTTGGAAGGTTTGCTTCTAGGCGTTCGGATCTGGATAAAAAGGATGTGAAGAACCTTTCCGATCTTGCTAAGATTGATAATCTCTTCAATGATTTCGGCTCTGCCGATTCCTATTCCACCCCAGAGATTCTCTCCCTTGGCAAAGAGCATAGGGAAAAGTTCTTTATAAATCATCCAGAATACAAAGATTTTGACTTCCAGGTTGAGAAAATTTTCCGTGGAGAGAAATTCACTCTTCCCGCTGTCGAAGAACGTCTTTTAAGCTACTATGCTCCGCTGGAAGGAAGTGGATCGGGTCTTTATTCCCAGTTATCAGTCGGTGACTATACTCCGAAGAAAATCACTCTTTCGTCTGGAAAAGAGGTTGAAGTCAACAGGTCCAACTGGACTTCCTTAGAAGGATCTTTAGAGAACCCGAAAGACCGAAAGAAAGTCTTCTTAAGCCTCTATTCCTGGTATAACGAACACAAGAACACCTATGGTGAGATTTATAACAGCGTTGTCCAGAGTGAATTAAGCGAAAGGAAAGCACGTGGATATTCTTCCATCCTTCAGGAACACCTCTACCACAACAAGATAGATGAATCCGTCTTCCACAATCTTGTCGAAGCTGCCAATGAAAATGCAGAGCCTCTTCATAAGTACTATGAAATCCGTCGTAAGTATTTCGGATTAGACCATCATCGCTCCTATGATCGTTTCCTCTCTTTAGCAAAGAGCGAGAAGAAATACACCTATGAGGAAGCAAAGGAAATCTTCTTTGATTCCATCAAGGACTATCCGGAAGACTATCAGAAAAAAGCCCAGGATGTCTTAGCCGAAGGTTATGTCGATGTCTATCCACGCAGTGGCAAACGTACTGGCGGATACTCTTCTGGAAGTGCAAACGTTCATCCCTATATCCTCTTGAACTTCAACGGCGACTTAGAAGACGTCTTCACTCTTGCACATGAAGCAGGACATAGCGTCCACACCCTGTATTCGGAAGAAGCCCAGCCGTTAGTCAAGCAGGACTATACCATTTTCGTTGCCGAAATCGCATCCACCTTCAATGAACACAATCTCTTAGATTACTTCAGGAAGAGCAAGTCCTTATCCAAGAATGATAAGATTGCCCTCCTCCAGAAATCGATCGACCAGATTGTTTCCACCTTCTATCGTCAGACTCTCTTTGCTCAGTACGAATACGAAATCAGCCAGAAAGCCGAAAAAGGCGAACCAATCAACTATCAGGTTCTTTCGGATGAAAGGACAAAACTCTACAAGGCCTATTATGGAATCGATATCACAGAGGAAGAACTGAAACCTCTTGTCTGGGCCTATATTCCGCATCTTTTCTACACTCCTTTCTATGTCTACCAGTATGCAACAAGCTTTACTGCTTCCATGTTGATCTATAAGAACTTCCGTAGCGGTGCAAAAGATGCTTTCAACAACTATCTTAAGATGCTGAAATCCGGTGGAAGCAGGTACCCAATCGATGAAGTGAAATTAGCTGGTGTCGACTTAACGAAGAAAGAAGCCTTCTCTGCTGTTACCGGACGCAGGAAGGAACTTGTCGAAGAGCTCGATAAGCTGTTAAACGAATAATGTCAGAAGATTATTTAATCCGTGCTAGGGCGGCAAAAGAGCAAATCCGCGCTTTTGCTGTTACCGACCGTGGACTTGTCGATTATGCTCGGACCATCCACCACAATGAGTCTCTTGCAACCGCTGCTCTTGGTCGTCTTAGGTCAGCCGGCTTAAGGATGGGTGCTAGGCTGAAGTCTCCTTCTGATAAGCTGACCCTTCAGCTGTTAGGAGACGGACCTTTAAAGCACGTCATCGTCACCTCCAATTACAAAGGAGAGGTTCGTGGCTATGTTTCCAATCCTGCTGCCTCCCTTCCCCTAAGAGCCGATGGTCACTTAGATGTCGGTGGTGGAATTGGAAAAGGCGTACTGACTGTCATTCGGGATTTAGGTAGGAAAGAGCCTTATTCCTCTACCATCAATCTCCATTCTGGAGAGATTGCAGATGACCTGACCTACTATTTCGCCCAGTCGGAACAGACTCCAACCGCTATCGGGCTTGGTGTTCTCTTAGAAAAGCAGAGAGTATCCGCTGCTGGAGGCTTCATTGTCCAGCTTAGGCCGAATACGGATCCGAAAGTCATTGATAAACTGGAAGAGAATCTGAAGCATATTCCCTCTGTAACAGAAATACTCAAAGCCGGAAAGACTCCAGAGCAGAGGCTCGATATTGTCTTAGATGGCTTTGACCATGAAATCACAGCCAAGGAAGATGTCTTTTGGCACTGCAACTGCTCACAGGAAAGAGGCAAAGAAGTGATTGGCACTCTGGGAACCGATGCCATCCAAGAAAGGATAGCAAAGAACGAACCAATTGAAGCTACCTGTGACTTCTGCGGAAAGACTTATAAATACTCCGTAGAAGACCTGAAAGGGATTCTTTCCCGTCTGGAAGCAGCTGAGCAATTAAAAAAGTAGAAAATATTTGACTTCTTGAACTTAGTTCACTAGAATAATCATTGCGAAAAAATGTCGCACCAAGAAAGAGAACACCCGTTCTCGCCGGATTGAATCTTGTTTCGATCGGCAAACAGCTTGCACTTATGAGTCGTTCAACACATAAGATAACAAGTTTTTAAAGCGGGTACTCTGTCTGGGTATCCGCTTTTTCCGTCAAAACGAAGGAGGTAATTCTTATACTTAACAGTAATAACCCGAACAATCGTTTCCGCCCCAAGAATAAGAATACGGATTTAGTCAATGAACGCATCCATTTCAAAGAGGTGTTGTTGATTGGACCAGAAGGCGAAAACTACGGGATCGTGCCGATCCGTGTCGCCCAGGCCAAATCTTATGATGCTCAGATGGATCTTCTCTGCATCTCCCCGATGGCTCATCCGCCGGTTTGTAAGATTGTCGATTACGGCAAATACAAATTCGATCGTGAAAAGAAAGCCAAGGAAGCAAAGAAGAATCAGAAAAAGACCGTGATTAAGGAAATCCGCTTTACTGCGACAACCGATAAACACGATCTTGAGACAAAAGCCAAAGCCGCAAACAAATTCCTTGATGATGGCAGGAAAGTCAAAGTTGCCGTCTTCATCAAAGGACGTAGGATGCAGCGTAGGGATATTGTCAAAGAGACCATGACGAACTTCTTAGATTTAGTCAAAGACCACTGCACGATGGAGAAAGCTCCTGATCTGTTAGGTCGTGATTACTTCGTCAGGTTGAATCCGAAAAACGCCGTTACGAAAAAACAAGGAGGGCAAACAAATGCCAAAGAGGAAGAGTAAACGTACTGCCGTCAAACGTTTCAAAGTTACTGGAACCGGCAAAATCAAGAAGTGGAATCAGAACACAAGCCACCTCTCGCACAGCAAGAGCCATAAGCTGATCCGTCACAACCGGAAGGCCCGTTACCTCACTTCGCTTAATACGAAGAAGAGGCGTCAGCTGATCAACAAGTAAAGAGAGGACTAATCTACAATGAGAGTTAAACGTGGAACTGTCCGGCATGACAACCGGAAACGTATCTTAGACCGCGCCGAAGGCTATTACGGAGCCCGTCATAAGCTGTTCAAGACTGCTAAAGAAGCAGTCAGGAAAGCAGATGCCAAGAGCTTCGTCGGCCGTAAGGAACGTAAACGCGACTATCGCAAGCTTTGGATCCGTCGTATCTCCGCAGCCTGCAAACTGAATGGAATCTCCTATTCCCAGTTCAGGTACGGACTTAAATTAGCTAATGTCGAACTTAACCGTAAGAGGTTATCCGAATTAGCCGGAACCAATCCTGAGCAGTTCAAGAAGTTCGTTGAGCTTTCCCAGAAAGCCATCGAAGACAGCAAGAAAGCTGCCTAGTTCTTCTTCCATCAATTGAAAAGGGTGCCCTGTGCAGGGCACCTTTTTTCCTGTCTTCTTTTTTACCAATACCGGATATTCAAATACCGGACAGGACTGAACTCTACCTTTGTTCCATTATCCTTGAACTTGAAATGCCAATGAGAACGTTTCGTGGAGCAGTCCGTTTCATAATATTCATTTCCTTTATTTGCAGGGATGGCTGTATAGAAGGTCATTCTTGTATCCTTATCATCTCCGATTGAGGAATAAAGGGATTGGAAATCCAAAGAGAAAGTAACAAAGGTATTGAAGAGCTGGTAATAATCGTCTGTTCCATTCGGAGTGAAAATCACAGTCTGGTAATCAATGTAATTATAAGGAGGAAGAGTCCTAATTCTTCTCTTATCTTCGAATTTTGTTGTACCATCGGAATTTCGTGTCTCCAGCTCACAGAAAAGGACTGGTGTTTTTCCTTCATCTTTCTCTGGAAGATCCAATCGGACTCCCAAGGAAAAGTCTATTGGAAGAGAGGTATTCCTTTCCATCGCTTTTGTCTTCCAGCAAGCATAGTCGTAGTATCTGTCCTCATCCATCGCATCCGCCCCTCCACATCCTAAATCATCACCTGTTGTATTATCTTCTTTTGGATCATCGGAATGGAAAACAATGAAGTTTTCTTTCTCCCTCCAGGAAGGACTATAGAGTCTTCCGTTCTTATCTGTCTCAAACTGATTTTCTTCTTTTGTGTTCTTACATCCTACAAGGAAGGGGAGAAGAGCCAGAATCAAGAATTTCTTTTTCAATGTATGTATCCTTCTTTAACATCTACATTCGTCTTGTCCTCTTTCAATGAAAAGGAATAGAAAAGAGTTACAGGAACAGATTTGCCTTCTGCAGAGACAAACTCATTTTTGTCTTTATCCATCCACCGGATAGTCAGATAAAGCGAAAAATTCTCTAAGCCATAATCCATAAAGACCTTATCAATATCAATATAGAGCCTTGTAGAATAATTATAGATTTTATAATACCTGCCTCGGCTTGGGAACGAAAGAATTTCGGTCGAATATTCTTCTTCCTTCAGAGAAGGAAGTGCCTTATAAGAATAGGAATCTGTTTCCTTTTCTGCATTATTTTCATCCTTCCAAACATAAGAATAGGAAAGAACGGGAATATAGTTTTCATACTCGGTTAAATCCTTTTCTTCCCTTCCAATAAAGATTTTCCGTGAAAAAGGATAGTATCGATTCATTGTTTCTGACTCAATCGAATTCGAAACAAGATAGACTTCATTCACTTGTTCATCTATACCCTCTTCTGGATAAATAATCGGACAAGCAAAGACGTTATCCTGTTTCAGAATCTCAGGATCATAGCAAACTCCATATTCGTCCTTAAGAAGAGAGCCTTTTTCTTCTGACTCATTTTTGTTTTTACAGCCAGTCAGCAAAACACAAAGAAAACAAAGAAGTAGAGTTCTTTTGAATTTCATACGCATTCGCTCCTTTCTACACGCTTACCTTCACCCATCTGCTATCAACTCCACCAAGAAAATCATAATCTTGTTTCGTTTCTGGATCATAGAAGGCACAGACAGACCTATATAAGCTATTGCCATATGATTTAATTGTTGCAAGATCTTTAGAAGAAAACGCATATTGATACTTCTCACCATTATTTATTAAACCTGGCACAGCAACATCGCCCGAGTTTAAGCATTTTCTAGAAGTTCCCTCTGAATCTTGAGCCACATAAATCATAAAATGATTTGGGCACAAGTTTCTACTAAAACTAAGATTTGAAATATCATCTGCTTCTATTAATATATTCGAATTCGGTTTGAATTTCGGAACAATATAAGTTTTCCAAGTAATTCGATTGTTATTAATTACAAAGTGCGAATCAGGACAGACCTGATATCGTTCAGCAAGTCGAAGTATCTTGTCATTTCCACAAAACCCCTCTAGTTCTCGTAAAACTTGGTAGAAATAGCAAAGCTTTTTATTGTTCACGCCTTCTGAAATATCATTATAGTAATCAGCCAAATCAATGATGTCATTCCACAATTCCTGTTCTTTAATAGAGAAAACATCAATATCATCATTTTCCGAATCATAAAGCTGATATAAAAAACAAATAATAGCAAGTTCACAACAATCGTTTGCCTGACCTAATTTAATACCGCCAATAGGACTAACGATTCCGTTAGAATCAGGTGCTGTATTATATGATCGAAAAGTAGGACTTCCCGTTTGACTATCAATTGCAAAATTTCCGGCATAATACTTATCATCACCAATTCCAAGATAAGTTTCGTTTTTTAGAGCTTGCGGAAATGAATCCTGAGCCATGGTAGTCCAAAAAGTAGGCCAAGATTCACTCCATGCAGTTTTCCTGCCACGTTCTTTTGCATAGCCAAATGTAACTGTAGGTAGACCACTCTTTTTATTCAAGCTTCTTTCAATTATCTGCATAGCATCATCCATTCCAGCATTATGAGATTCTCCGGTCCTCTGAGCAATGTTGAACATGTTTTCAAGATGATGACCATATTCATGGCCAAAGGCATCCCAGGATTCGAAAGATTTCATCGATTTGTTATTCCCCTCGGAATCACCAATAAAAATAGTTTCGCTATCTGAATTATACCAATCATTATTACCCTTGATTGGAAATTTCACTTTACATTGTGAAATTTTTGTAGCCTTTTCACCTGCTAAATCGAAAGCGTGTTTGGAATAATAGTACCTAGACTGGAAAACTTCGACAGCTCGACCAAAATCAGATGAAAATCCTGTAACAGCAGAATAAGGTTCGAATGTCCACTCAAGATTCTTAGAATCCCCATCGTCTTGAACGCTATCAGCACTGAATTGCGCAGAATAAACTAGACCGCTGTTATCGTCAACTTGTATTAAATCGTTTTCCAAAATCAGTTTCAGACTATATTCATTATTTGATATCTCATTCCAGGCAGATGTCAAATCTGGTGCCCCGCTTCCTACAATTGTTACACCAGAGAAATCAAAAGTAGAAGAACCAGCCTCATCAGTAGTTCCAACAAAAGAAAGCCCAGAGTTTGTTTTAAGGTTTATTTTTGCTCCTACAAGCGGAAACACTGTTCCTTTGATATCTTTCCAATAAAAAGAACAATGAAATTTCTTTTTGTTTTTTATCGGATTGATTGGAATAATAGTTATTCCGCCTCCCATGCCACCCAATCCACTATATAGAAGTGAAGAATCGATTCCAGATGATTTTTTTGCGCTATCAAGAGAAATACTGGAAAAATAAGTCTGGCCAAGATTATCTTTATACAAGTAGGTGTCGGCAATATTGCCTTTGTCTGATCTAGCTATAAGCTGTCCTTCTTTATGGGGAACCGAAACATCCACATAATATTTTCCATCTTGTTCAAAGTGGTTTTGAATCAAAACATTATTTGATTCGAAATACACCTTTGATTCTGGCAAGACATTGTACTTTAGTCTAACAACATGGCTTTTCGAAACACCATCCGAAAAATCTGCTGAAATAGGTGTCTCATTTTCAGGAAGCGAATCATCAATAGCAGAATCAGCAAAACATGTACCTTCTTTGACAGCATTTATACGACTAGAAAGCGATACATATTGACTACAAAAAAAAGGTAAAAACAAGGCTAAAGCATTTTTCTTAATATTCATTTTCCCGCCCCCTTTGAAATGATTTAGAACATGCACCAACAAGAATATTCTAGTCAGTCAAAAAAACATGGCTGAAATAATAATGTGGAAAAAAGGAAATATGAATTTCAATATTTGGCGATAGAAACGTAGTTTTTAACTAAAAAGAAAATCTTTTTGTAGCGAATGAAACCGCTTTCACTAAAATTATTTAATTCTTTGAATAATGTTCATGAGAAGAAGGAACAAAAGTATTTTGAGCTGACCTAAACATCTCATCTTCTCAACGTTTTTCTGGTGGAGAACATTTCCTGGCAGGTCTTTTCCATCAGCTTACGGAAGTCCATGGAATGCCCGCCCTCCCATGAAAAAGCTAAGTAGTCGAACCACTTCCACACGCTCTTCCGTCTGATCCAGAGATGGACAGAGAAGATCTAATTCCCCAAGCAGCAGAGCCGGTTGACCGGCCTGAGAAAGACACTGCCAGCGAGTCTATGGTCGCAGGACTATGCAGACGAGACGAGTTGAAACTCGTATGCTTCTCCTTCGGTTCTGACATCGGTGCTTTTATTAACGTGCGTTCTGCCTAAACAATGACGGAAAGCCGGCATCTGCGACGTTTTTGGCTATCTTCTGGATTTTTCTCTTCCATAGTAGGCCCAGTGCACAGGGATGCTTCGGCAGAATGGGCCACCTGTCTGAGAATGGAACTGTTTGAAAGAAGCAAGAGCATCCTGCAGTTCCTTTTTCCCCTATTTCAGAATTCTTCTTCGTCCGTAATATGTTCAGCCGTTGTGTTCTTAATGCATTCAACCCTGAGACTCTTCCAGTCGAAGCTATCTTCAATCTCCTTGACTTTCGCTAGATCCGGATGAGTGACCGGATCTTTTAAAGTAAAGATAGTGCAGCAGTCTTCATAGGGACGAATGGAAATATCAAATGTTCCGATCTTTTGTGCAATGTCGATGATTTCCGTTTTATCATAGGTTGCCAGAGGACGGATGAAGGGAAGAGTCGAGACTTCTTCGATGACTTTCCTTGAATAAAGCGTCTGACTAGCAACCTGACCGATGCTCTCACCACCGGAGAGAACCAAATCATTATGTTTATAGGCAATCGCTTCACTGATTCGAAGCATCCTTCGACGCCTAATGGTAACACAGTAGCTTGGACCTGCAACTTCATAGATTTTCCGTTCCAGCTTCGTGAAAGGAACAACGTAAAGCTTGATATCTGGTTGATAAACGTTCAAGACATGAAGCAGATCATGAATCTTCTCAATGACAGCCTGGGAAGTATAAGGAGGAGCAGCAAAATGGATGCATTCCAGTTTGACTCCTCGTTTCCTCCTAAGATAGGCAGCGACCGGAGAATCAATGCCGCCAGATAAAAGGCAGAGGGATTTTCCTGCGATTCCAAGAGGATAACCGCCCCTTCCTTTGTCTTTCTTAGCGTAGACATAGGCATCTTTCCTGCGAATGGAGAGATGTATCATCAATTCTGGATGATGAACGTCCACATGTGCATTCTTTGTATGAGTCAGAATATAAGCACCGACTTCACGGCTGATTTGATCGGAAGTCCTTGGAAAGGTCTTATCAGCACGCTTGGTATCGACTTTGAAGGTAGAAGGATTGACCTCGTTGTACCTTTCTAATGCCTTTTCTTTTAAAGCATCCAATGTCTTATCGACACGGACCGCCAAAGCAAAAGAGCCGATTCCAGGAACCTTCTCCAATGACTTCTTGATTTCGTTATAGTCTTCTCCATTGAGATGGATATAGATATGATCCCTGCGGATATCATAGGTAAGGTTCTTAAAGTTCTTTAAAGCAGAGCGGATATTCTTGCCAAGAAGATTGATAAAGTCCCTGATGTTCTTGCCTTTGGTTGTCAGTTCACCATAGAAGACAACAATGAGGTTGCTATTCTCGTTCATATTTACTCCTTAATCTTGATATCCTGAAGGATATCCTTCAGTGTCTGAATAAAGTATTCTCCATCTTGAATGTCTTCTCTTCCAGAGAAAGAAAGACGGATATTATTCGAGCTGATGATTTCATCAAAACCGGCATTTTTGACAATCGAGGAATAACCAGCTTCCCGTGCAGAACAAGCCGATTTCGTCGATACATAGATTCCTTTGTCCGAGAGAGCCTGTGCAATCACCGATCCTTTATGCTTAGTAAAGGCAAAGGATAAAATAAACGGAGATCCATTGCAAGGAGAAGTAATAACAATCTCATCAATCTTAGAAAGTTCTGCTCTAAGATAATCATTCCTTTTCTTTGCATTCTCTCTACGCCTATTCCTACTTGTTAAGGAAAGACGGAGTGCAGTGGCTAAGGAACAATCCAAAGGAAGCATAGAAGTACCGGCCCGGTATCCGCTTTCCTGACTGCCGCCTAGAATCTGTTCATCCAATCGAACCCGTTCTTTCTTAACCAGAAGTCCAGATCCTTTTAGGCCTCCGATTTTATGGCCAGAGAAAGTCCTGAGATCATAATCCGAAGAGCGGATTGGTTCTTTTCCGATAGCTTGAGTGGCATCGACATGGAGAACCGCTTTGCTCTGCTGAATGATTTCATAGGCTTTCGAAATCGGAAAAACATCACCAAGCTCATTATTCACTGCCCTGATCGAAACCAAGGAAGTGTGACTATTTAACGCATTCTTGAGTTCATCCAGATTCAGATTTCCGTCTTTGTCATAATCAAGATAAACGACATCAAAGCCTTCTTTTTGGAGTTCTTCGAAGACATTCCTGACAGAAGGATGTTCTGCTTTTGTCGTAATAATACGATTCGCCCAGCTCTTATTGTGATAAGCAACACCTTTAATTGCTAAGTTATTGCCTTCGCTTGCACCGGAAGTGAAGATAACCTCATTGTCCTTAACATCTAAATAGCGGGCAATCTGCCGTCTTGCCTTTTCAAGCAAATCATGGGATTTCAATCCGAGTGCATGCCTTGAACTGGCATTGGCAAAATCATCCCTGGAAACCTTATCGAAAACAGAGAGGACTTCTGGATAGGGTTTCGTCGTGGCAGCGTGATCAAAATAGATTTCTCTCATTTGTTTTACTAATGGGAAGCCGAAGCTGAATCGGTCTTCCTCCTTTCGACAACACGGGTTGCTTCCGTGAAGGCCCGTTCGAAATCACCTTCATTGTAGCAGCCGACCGCCCGGTCAAGTCCGGCATTCGAATCCGTATAATCCTGACGATAGTAGTTGCCTTTTACAATAGCTGTCTCAGCAAGCTGACAGTCTTTGAACTTCTTTTCGATTTCCGTCAATAACGAACTGGAATTGCTCTGGAAGGTGTTGTTCAGTTCGAAGATCCGATTTAAATCAATTGGATAGACAGAGAAAAGATTTGTCCTTTCCTTTGCCCTGCCTTCCAGTTTTTCAAAGCGTGGCTGATAGAGAGAAGTGACGGAACTCACATTCCTGTTCCGGAGAGTAAGTTCGCCTGTTTTAAGTTTCTTGTAAGTCGTCCTAAGAGAAGAGAAAGCTTCCTGGCTCTTTTCCTTGATGGATTTGAGATAAGCATCATAGTTGTCCCTAGTCTTTTCTGCCTTCTCCCTGCCAGAACGCCTTTCATTCCTGACACGGACAATAACGGTATAAGACTCTTTCCTTCCTGTTCCGGTATAGGAATCCAACCGGTTCTTTAGAAGATTGACATTTTCGATGACACCCTTAAGTCCGCTCCTGTCATTAATATACTTTTCATCGATACAATAAGCTCTTTCGTATTCTGGAAGCCTATGCCTTGCACGACTGAAACGCTTTTCGACCTGATAAGAAGAGGAAGAAAGGATATCCTGACCACTTAAGAATTCCTTTTTTGCCTTTTCTTCATTCCTGAACTGGGCTTCCCTATCCGTAATCTGCTTGGAAATAGCCTGGATACGTTCATCGATTCCATAGACATCAAGCTGCTGAAGACGGGAACAGAGCTTCTGGATTTCCAAACGGATTTCCTTCACTCGCTCCGGAACATGCCTGTAGCTGATAACAAAGCCGTCCTTGATCCTCTCATCATTCTTCCTCAGAAGAGCATCGGTCTTTGTTGGAAGAACCGAATACAAGGAAGCAGTCAAAAGAGGAAGCTTATCCTGGATCTTAAGAAGCTGAGTCAGAGCCTTATCAACATCATAGAGTCCAGCGAGTCCTTCTTTATATTGGGCTTGATTGGCTAACGTATTGAACTTCTTAAAATCACGATCAGCCTCATCAAAGATAATCTGGAAGCTGTCACTGATTGGAGCCAAAGCTTCTTTGTTCTTCTCATAGAACTCTCTGGCCTGACGATTATGTTCTTGGATAGCAACCTGACTCGAGAAAGCATCATTTTCATCTTGAAGAAGAGAGGTCAGTTCCAAGGAGAATTTAGAAACAGCCGTACGAAAATCTTTGACGCCTTTCTCAACATCCTGAATATTGTTCCGTAAAGAATGCCAATCCTTTTGAACAAGAAGAGCATCCATGGAATCCAAAGAATCTTTCACCTCTTTGGCACGTCCATTGAAGATTTTATCGTACTGTTCTTTCTTTGCTACGTATTTCCCTTGATAGTCGTCGGAATATTTGCCGAGGTTACCAAGACGTTCGACAGATTGTTTGCAATCCGTTATGAGCTGAGTATAGCTGGTATCGAAAGCTTCGTGCCTTTCGCCCGGTTTCTTTTTCAGCTTGTGGCGAGAGATAAAAAACAAAGATACAAGAATGATTGCACTTACCAAAACGGCTCCTGCCGCAACAACAACGGCAATGATGGGGGCAGGAAAAGAGCTTTCCTCTAAGAATAACGGCATTGTGTAGCCTCTAGATAGTTGTCTCGCGCTTATTGTAGGTGGCACGGATACGGAGAGTCTTCTTCGATAACGGCTGCTCCTTGATTAACTTCGTAAGCCTGCGGACAGCAAGTGCACCGACTTTGAACCTATCGATAGAGAAGGAAGAAATCTGAGGGCGGACAATATAAGAATACTTGCTACCGATTTCAGCTAATACCTGGATATCCTCAGGAATCTTAAGTCCAGCTTCGATAGCAGCGTTATTAACAGCAGCAGCAAGAGAATCCCGTGGGCAGACAATATATCCCTTCTTATGGGTCTTGAAGAATTCCTTCCTTCCAGCATAGACGATACCATAGGAATCGTTAAAGTTCAGAAGGTTGATCTTCCGTCCATTCGCCTGGGCATAGTCAAGAAGTCCATCCCGGATATCATCAAGCCTCTTTCCCTGGTTGACAATGTCAAGAAGATAGACATCATCGTCCTTGGTAGAATTCCTGTGAGCTTTAACAACATCCATGACCGGGTCCTTGTATTCGATCCTGATAGAACCAAGTTCATTTCCTTCCCTGTCATGTCCGATAACGATAAGCGGAATATGATAGTTCTGGATAGAGCGGATTTCATCCGTTCCAAGCTCATCATCATAAATAACAGCACCATCGACATGGCTCTGAATCAGGCTATCAATCACATTTCCAGCATCGATTTTTGTACGCTTAGTGATGAAGATCGAGGTCAGATAATGATAAATCTTGGCAACATCGATCCTTCCGTCAAGCCTATTGGAAACATAAGAGTAACCAGTGGAAGGAATCCTAATACCGATGTTCGTCGAAGAAGAGTTGGCTAAACCCTGTGCTAATGCAGAAGGCTTGTAGCCAAGACGCTGGATAGCATCCTCAACGGCTTTTCTTGTTTTCTCCGTAACATTCGAATGATTATTGATAACACGGCTGACCGTGGCTAAAGAAACTCCGGCGACTTTGGCAACTTCGTAAATCGTCGGGCGTTCCTTGCGATTTGTTTTCCTAGTAGTGTTTTCTTCCATAGCTTTAATCCTCCACACTCTGAAGCTATACTTATTATACTTTAATATTAAATCGAAAAAAGCAGTTTATGAAAAAATTTTCATAACATGCAGATTAAATGACACAATCTAACTTTTTCCCCTCATAAGTCACGAAGCAAGGAAACAAGAGGATAAGACAGTCCGTCTTTGATAAGGCTTGCTTCCTTTTTCCTGTTCTCTGTCAGATAATAAGCTTCCGAAAAAGAGGCCTGATATTGGGAAAGATATTCTTCCGGAAGAGAGGAAAGATTTGAAAAATCACCAGTATACACACCATTTCCAGTCTTAACGAGCGGAAGACCATTCTCTTGAAGCGGAGCATAATCTCCCCTTTTGAAAGAATACGCATCTCCTTCTTTATTCTCTTTCCGACAAAGGATCAGTCCAGAATCCTCGACATTATAAATCTTATTCCATGCCTCAAACCTTGTCTTAGCTTGACTAAGAGAGGATGCATTCCTAAGAGCCGTTGTATACCTATCAGCAAGGCCGGCATCCTTTAGGAAAACAGAGACTTGATCAAAGCAGGATGTGGAATAACCAGTCTTAGTATTGATAATGTGACTATTACGGATAAAAGGAGAATCCTTATGATAGATTCCTGCTTCATCTGGAAGATAGGAATAAAAATACTGTTCGTAATATCCGGAAGTGGATAGGTTAAAGGGACCAGAATGCGAAACAAGGACTTCATAAGGGTTGTACTTATCAAGGAAAAAGCTCTCCTTTTCACAGGGATTGACATACTGGATCTTCCATTCACGTCCGTCGGGACGTTCCCCAACTGCTTTAATCGAAGAGGAACCGGAATTGATGATCCTGGAAATTTTCGGATATTTGGAAAGCCTCTGATCACAGAAATATTCCGTAGCAAACCCTTTCGCGTTTCCGCCTAGGGAAATCTGCAGGTTTGTGTCTTTGTACCGATTAAAGGTGACCGATGAACTGGAATCATCAAAGACAAGAATCGAGCTCCTATCTTCTTTCGTCTTTGGAAGAGAAGCAGTAAGAGAATCTATTTTTTCTTTTTCCTCTTCAGAAAAAGAAGAAAAACGCATTCCAGTAGTGGAAGAAAGGATGCTATTCTTCTTGAACTCCGTATCAAAGGACTCTTCGGAAGACAGTTTTGCCTCATAGATGTCATTGATGTTACCTAAGAACCTATGAAACCTTCCCTCACTATTCAAAGTAAACTCATAGCTTTTCTTAAGCAAATCATAAAGAAAGGAATCGACTTTAACGCTCTTTCCAGAACCATAATTTTCATTAAGAACGGCAATATTATTTATCTTTTCTTTTTTTCCGTCCTCTGCAACAAGAGAATAATGATAATGACGATCGGTCAAAGCATGGCAATAAGAGAAAGTAGAGTCGAATTCCTCTTCCATCGAGGCAAGCTCGCTTTGGGAATAATCTCCTTCATAATAGTAGATTTTTCCATTAATCGCCGTATGAAAAGGAGCTTGTGTGACCTCTTCCTCCTCATCAATCAAAACTCTACCTTCCTTGGAAGAAAGATAACCTACAGAAAGAGAAAACACCTGTTCCGTCTTTTCGATTCTTCCACAGGCAGAAAGAAAAAGGAAGAAGGAAAGAAACAGACTTGCTTTGAATCGTTTATTCATAAAAAATACGCTGCCTTGGCAGCGTATTTATTCTATCAGATTTGCTTTAGAAAAGGGTTAGAAGCTCATCCTGACAACGCCTAAGGAAGCGCCGGCAAGGGAGAGAAGAAGAAGTGGAACGCCACGGAAGGACTTGCTCTGGCTTTCTAGGTTCAACCGATCATAAAGAGCAGAGAAGACAATCGAAGACAAAGCGAATCCAAGGGGAAAACCAATCCTATAGCCTACCCATTTTGCAGTGGAGTAGTTCCTAAAGGTAAGAGCAGCAGCTCCAACAGCAATAAGAGCAGTCCTGCAGGAGCGCTCAATCCAATCCTCATGCCTGTCTCTTTCCAGCTGAGGAACGAATTTCTTAAAGATAAGAGTGAAGATTCCAGTTAAGAAGGCAGCTGCAAGCCTATAGATGAAGAAAGAAAGATAAGTCAGGATTTCCCTGCCTTTTCCAAAGCGGGAAATTAAGATGCCGATAGCAGAGATAATAAGGGATTCGACAACATAAAGGATGAGGAAATAGAAGCGATGAGGATAATGACGATTTCCAAGATGGACACCATCTCGGAGATCATGTCCCTGAAGAATCAGGTTCTGGGCGAAGAATGCCGTTAATATGGCACCAAAGAACTGCATATTATTCCGCCTCCTTGAGTTTCATTTTTTTCTTTTTATCCTGATGAGTAAGGACTAAATCAAGAATCGAACGATAGATACCCATCAGAAGACCGGCAAAGAGGAATCCTCCGAAAGGCTTATCCAGAATAGAAAGCGAGAAGACTTTCTTATTCCAGAAGACTGGACCGAATTCCTGGCCTTTTCCATTGGTGAAAGTGATGCAGCCAGTTGCAAGGATTTCACGGAAGAGAGAAATAAGCACTAATACAAGGATGAATCCAAGGAACGAACCTAAGGAGTAACCCATCGTATCGGAGAGAGGGTGGAACAATGCTTCATCCGCCTGATCAAGAATAAAAGAAGAAGTGCAGAGGAACGGAACTGCAATGGTCAGGAACTTTCCGTTGCTTCCATTGACATTGACGAATTTCAGAACGGAAGAGAAGCGAAGTCCGAGAGCCCTGCCAAAGAGAGTCGATAAACCGGCTGCAATGACAAGGGCAGTAAGATAAGCGCCGACCTTATCCAAATGTTTCCGGAGCAGACCCAGAACAAGCTGAGTGATTATCCTTTCAATTCCAGCAATGACACCGATAATCAGAGCCGTCTCCAGACGGGTGGTACTGATCCTGACAAGTGTCAATCCAAGGAAGAGGACGAAAAACGGATTCTTATAGAACAGACCATCCAGGAAGCTTTTTCCAAAGCCTGTTTTCTCGATTTTGCTCATATTACTCCCTTCCTTTCAGGAACGTAAGAGCGGCATCTACCGCCTTTTTCCTGTCACCATAGGTTTCTTCTGTGGTGGCACCGGCCATGACATCATCTCCGCCAAGAGTATAGCCGATAAACCTCTTGCCTTCGTTTTCTTCGGCTTGTCCGGCACCCCTATCATCGGCAGAGCCAGAATCAATATAGTGGTAATAAGCCACAGCAGAATCCTTAACGCCGATAGAGAATTCAAGCGAACCGAAGGAACCATCATAACTATTAAGATGGAAATAATAGGCATTCACACCGCCATCGGCAAGGAAGACCTTATCTGCTTCCTTAATCCTTGCACTATCCTCTTTCGAAAGGGAAGAGAGGTCCAAGGCATCCATTCCCTTAGGGGAATCACTCTCAAACCTCAGTTTCACATCATCCGAGAGAGCACCGCCAGAAGGACGAATACCGAAGTAAAGTCCAATACCAGCTCCGAGGAAGATAGCTCCCGAAACAGAGGCGATAATCCAGTTCTTTAACCTTTGTTTCATGATTTACCTTCCTTTCAGGAACATACCAGTCGAAGGATTGATCTTGTTCCTTAATCCGTAAGCAAGTCCAGCTACTAAGACTAAGACAAAAAGCGAAGCATTGACTGCAATCGGAATGATTTTCTGATTGGTACGTCCGCTATTGATTTTATCGAAGAAAGGAGTCCTGATATTAGCAACAAGGATGGAATAAGCGACACCTTCCGGTGAACCGGTAAACAGACGGACAAGAAGAGTAAGCAGAGCACTTGTCAAAGCAAACCTCATTCTTCCGGAACGGCTTGTCGGAGAAGTGACAGGATCCGTCAGGCAGAGGATTCCTCCGAAGAAGATACCACCAATCGCAAGATACCTGAGGGAATCCTTGAATGCCCATCCTCCATCTCCAGCTCCTAAGAACCTAAGAACAAAGGCAAGGAAGAGCGTTCCAATATAAGTAACCGGAACACGCCAATCGATAATCTGCCGGACACAGAGATAGACGCAGATAACAAGAAGAACGAGAACAAAAGTTTCACCTAAGGCTCCACGGTAATTGCCAAGAATCCTATCCTTGAAGGAAAGGCCGCTGACAATGGCAGAGAAACCATTCTTGCTATTCACAAGGGAAGGAACAGAAGCTCCGGTAGAAATCGTGAAGGAATCCGGTTTGCTTCCTAAGTAAGTCTTCCTGTCGCTCGTAAAGGCAAGCTGTAGGAACACACGTCCCAAGATAGCGGGATTGAGAATATTATGTCCGAATCCGCCAAAGAGAAGTTTAAAGACAAGAATCGATAAGACAGCACCAATACCTAATTTCCAGAATGCCAGTCCAATCGGGCAAAGAAGGGCAAGAAGAAGACCAGTGACATAAGAATAGGAATGAGTGACGCGATAAAGGTACTCTTTAAAAGAACCTGTCTTATATTCCTTATTGAAGAATACGGATAGATTCCAGAAGATATCCGGAAGCCTAGCAAAGACAATTCCAACAATTCCAAGAAGAATTGCAGTCAGTCCATAGCTCTTACCAGCCGTAACGAAATAATAGATAATACTGACAATCCAAAGAACAGAGACACAAAGGAAGAACTCCATCCTCTGAGAGAAAGTCGATGCTTTCCGGCGCAGATGCGGAGTAAATTGCTTCGGATAATCCATTTTACTTCTTAGCCTCCTTCTTGGCCTGGATGACAAGGGCTTTCGCTGCCATCACATTCTGCCTGACTTCAATTCGGCTCGGGCAGGCATAAGAGCAGAGCCCACAGCCACAGCACCTATCTGCCTTCAGCTCAATCCTGCGCTGGATGTCCTTTGCCTGATAAGCCATCTGAATCTGAACAGGCTGAAGATCCATCGGGCAGGCTTCACAGCAATTACCACAATGCCAGCAGGGTTCCTGACGGAAGGAAGACTTTTTCCTGATGGTGATACCATCTGCCTGCTGAAGAAGAACATAGTGACCATCCGATAGAACATTTCCGTTCCTCGGTCCGCCGTTGACGATTTTCAAATCATCCTCAGCTTTGAATCCGGCAAGAGAGAGGAAATCCTCTGCTAAGACACCATAAGGTGCAAGGATATTCATCGGCTTACCTACTTCACCAGAAACTGTCACGCAGCGCCTATCTGCACTCTTTCCTTGAGTGAAATATCTTCCTAAAGCAATCCAAGTATAGATATTGTCAACGATACATCCAGCCTCAATCGGAATGTGCTCGTATTCTTTTCCAGTGACCAGAGTCACAAGATTACGCTCATATCCCCTAGGATAGGCATCCTTTGTTAAGACAAGCTCAACCGGAAGAGAGGAATATTTCTTACTCCACTTCTCACAGGCATCAATCAGTGCCGGCTTATCTTTCTTGGTGCAGAAAAATACTCTCTTTGCACCGCTAGCCTTAAGAAGATAAGGGATAGCAAGGAAAGCATACTCGCATTTCTCTGCTCCATAAACATAGTCAGTCGTCAGATAAGGCTCGCATTCTACGGCATTGATAATCAAAGCATCACAGGGTTTGCCGGAATTGAATTTCCGATAAGTCGGGAATCCTGCGCCTCCAAATCCAATAACGCCGCTTTTCTTAATAGCATCAACGATTTCATCAACGCTTGTCTTATCCGCAGTCTTCCTCGGAGAAAGGGGATCCCATTCTCCTTTGTGATCATTGTGAATGACAAAGCACTGCCTAGTACGGCCAGAAGAAGTCATCCTCTCCTGTTTGGCTTCAATCGTTCCCGAAACAGAAGAATAAATCGGAAAATCATCCGGTGCACGAAGACCCAAAAGGGTTCCTTTCTTCACAGCAGCAGAAACTTCTAAAGCATGGATGAGAGGGTTGCCCCGACTATCAACGCAGGGGATATAAACAAATTCAGGATCAAAGGAAGTAATCGGATGATCCTGTGTTTGTTCCTTATGGCCTGGAATAAGTGCAGATTCCCCGGAACGGAATAAATGGAACATGTTTTTACCTCATTTTTAATAAAGAACCAAATCTGGTTTTCCAGACCGGTTCAACAGATTTTTCGAAGAACTACTTGACTAAATAGCCATAGGCTTCATGGGCAAACTGGACATAGGTCTTCGTTTCGCTCATGGTCGCACCGGTCTTAACATCACCGATGGTAACATACTTGTGGCCATCAGCATCTGCATCCTTGGAAGTGACAGCACTATCCTTGGTCAGGTTCGTGAAGTCAAGTCCGACAAAGGCTTTCTCAACAGCAGCAATATTCCATTTCCACCAGGTCTGATAATTTTCCGGTTTGACATCTTCCGGAGCACCATGACCGGTAGTCCAGTAATTATTGCCGTATTCAGCCTTCGTAGCGGTCTTGTTTCCGTAAGCGACTTTATCAGTGGAAGCAGTGCCATTGGCATCCTTGACAACAGAAATCTGATGGAGGAACTGGGCATTGTAATAATTGTTGGCAAGATAGGCAGAAGAAGCATAGTATGCCCTAGCGTTGGCATCCGTTCCATTGGCATAGGCGACATATTCACGGCTCTTAGCAGCAGCTAAAGGAGTACCAGTCCAGACTTTGCCGTTGACAGAGATATACTGAGAATAATAGGTATCAACAGCCGCAGCCTTATCGGTAGCATCCGTATGGAAATGAACTACAGGGGCATCATTTCCGCTTTCAGCCGGACGCTTAGCAAGCCTAGAAAGGAACTGGTTGGTTTCATTGATGTTAGCATAGACAACTTTGCTATCCCTGCCAACAACAAGCTCCGTCTTGGAGAAACAGTTCTGATGATCAAGTCCGAACTGTTCGACAACGCGGGACTCACCAGTGAAAGCAGATTTAGCGGCTTGGACATAGGTGTTGAAGGAAGAAATGGTAGCACCAGTATCAACACTGTCAACAAATCCAGTCTTGGATTTTGCAGAATCAGAAGCCTTCTTATATTCGGAGGCAATTTTAGAAAGGTTCTTGCCCGTTAATCCAGCTTCGATCTTAGAGATATTGGCTTTCCAGCCTAATCCGTGGTTTCCAGAAAGCCAATAAGAAGACTCTTCAGATGCCTTGGAATAAATCGGAGCAATCAGTCCATCTATTTTGACTCCGTTTGCATCGGAACCATAAACATAGTTGGTAACAAGAGTGTTATAGAGTTTAGCCCTATCTTTCTGCTCGCTGTAAGCCTTGGAAATAGCATCATAATCATCATTTCCATGCTTATAGGAAAGCTTGCCATCGGCAATGGTACCAGTGTAAGTGACACCACCGACAGTCAGATACTTAGCATAATAAACACCAGAAAGATTAACGACATTGTCTCCCTCGGCCTGAACAGCAGCCTTAGCAATCGAGTTTCCGCTGGAATCCGGAGCAGCACAATAGACCACTTCATCAAAATGGACAGACTGTGCGATTTCATCCTTGATCTGAACTTCAGCACGGATCAGATAGTTGCCATGGATAGCATAAGCAACACGGATGCCATCAACATAACCTTTTCCAGTAGGATTGACAGAAGTGCTGTCATTCGGCTTGGCAGAAGGGTTTGTAGCGGTTCCGCTCTCACCACGAGGCGCGCATCCAACCAAACCAAGAGTTGCCAGACTTAACAGAAACAGAGCATTTTTCTTCATTTAAATAACCTCCAATAATTGTTGTTTACAAGCATCCTCTTTAGACACGATTGTTAAAAAGAGAAAACCTGTCACTTTAACTATATTATCCTAAATTAAAAAGTCAAGGAAAAGGCTTGGCTAAACCAAGATAGACTTTGTTGTTAAATGAATATTAATTAAAATTGAATAAATATAATTAGATAT